>MDTE01050173.1_pt1 | contig 15940 bp, 12 predicted proteins | sample 811231 | NCBI WGS metagenome assembly MDTE01 (sample SAMN05326651, study PRJNA326480) | marine metagenome | isolation source: seawater | place: Indian Ocean: Red Sea | collected 2010
GGCGTTGAAAATTTCAATGATCACATACTTGAAATAAACGGCCGAGCTCACAGAGGCAAAGAAATTATCCGCTCTTATAATTACGCTAAGGAAATTGGCTTTCCTCAAATTAACATTGATTTGATCGCTGGTATGATTGATGAGACTGAAGAGAATTGGAAAGAATGCGTTCAGCAAGCCATCAGCCTAGAGCCAGAATGCGTTACAATCTATCAAATGGAAATTCCTTATAACACAACAATCTATAAGGAAATGAAGGAGTCTGGAAAATTAACCGCCCCTGTAGCCGACTGGCCAACCAAGAGAAGATGGGTAAGTGAAGCCTTTGATGCTTTTGTTCAGGCAGGATATACTGTGACTAGCGCCTATACAGTAGTCAAAAATCCTGAAACAGTTAAGTTTGTATACCGAGATGCATTGTGGGGCGGAGCTGACATGCTGGGAACAGGAGTTGCTTCTTTTGGTCATATCGGCGGCATTCACGTTCAAAACGAACATGACATTGGCAAGTACCTTGAACGTGTGACTGACAATGAATTTCCAATTTATCGAGCTTACCCAACGAATGAGGATGAGACACTAATTCGTGAATTCATATTTCAATTAAAACTTGGTAAAGTTGACCTCAAACATTTTGAGACGAAATTCGCGGAAAATATTTCAATGCGCTTTCGTGAGCCCATAGAAATCTTAGAAAATGATGGGTACCTTGAATTGACTGATGATAGTATCACAATGACCAGAAAGGGTCTTCTCGAGGTCGATCGTCTCCTCCATGAGTTTTTCCTTAAGGAGCATCAGAACGCTCGTTATGCATGAGTCCTTGTCACCAGAGCTGAGGTCGTATTTGTTGCCTCTTGATTTTTTTTACGAATCAAAAGACATCCCAAAGCCATGCATTGAGCCTGTATCACCTGAGTCTTTGCCCGATAATGAAAGAAAACTCTTGGTTCATGACAGGGACATGACTTCGACACTCGTAAAACATCATAGTAGTGACCTATATATCGAGGTACTAGAACGTGTTTCTAATGATAATTATTTACTCAGGATGGTAGTGTTAAAAACCAAGGATCATAACTTTCCGGTGGAATTTGGTGCCATCGGAATGAATTTGGACCAGTTTGGCCCTGAAATTAGGAATGAAATTGAACAGGGAATCAAGCCCCTCGGTGGCCTTCTCGAAGAGTACTCTGTCTCATACAATAGCGGTCCAAGGGCCTTCTTCAAAATTTCAAGTGATCCATTAATTTCGACTCTCCTTGAAGTTCCTGAAGGAACAAACCTTTATGGAAGGTGTAATGAATTAACTGACCCTGAAGGGTTTACTCTTGCAGACATTGTAGAGATCTTACCTGTCGAAAGGAATAAAATGGATAATTGAAATTAATTTAGATCCTTTTCCGTTATTTATACGCTATTATTATAACAATGAATGCAACCGATTTTGATGCGATAGTCATTGGCGCTGGGCCCGCAGGGGCCACTGCCGCAGCCCTATTAGCCGAAAAGGGACATGACGTAGCACTTTTAGAGAAGACAAAATTTCCACGCTATCATGTTGGTGAATCACTCATGCCATTCTGCTATTTTCCTTTAGAGCGTCTAGGAATAGCTGATAAAATGAATGAAATTGGATTCACTCAAAAATTTAGCGTTCAATTTGTTACTGAAGACGGATGCCAGTCCCGACCCTTTTATTTTTTCCAGCATTATGATCACCCATCTTCTACTACATGGCAGGTTTTGAGGAGCCAGTTCGATGAATTGATTATGGATAAGGCTCGTGAAAACGGCGCAGAAGTTAGAGAGCTGACGACTGTAAAATCATTCATTGAGGAATCAGGCCGCGTAGTCGGCGTAAACGCAATGTCTCCAGATTCTGAGCCTTATGAATTGAGAGCACCAATAGTCATAGATGCTTCCGGTCGAGACACGATTGCCCAAAATAAAAAGAAATGGAAAAAAAGGGATCCGCAGCTTAACAAAATTGCCATATGGACTTATTACAAAGGTGCTAAAAGAGATCCGGGACTCGATGCAGGGTCAACGACAGTGGCTTATCTGCCAGGAAAGGGATGGTTCTGGTACATGCCATTGGAAGGTGACATTGTCAGTGTAGGCATCGTGGCTGAGAGAGATTATTTGTACAGCGACACGAGAGACCTGTCAGAAATCTTTGCTCGAGAAATTAAAAATAATCAGTGGATAATGGAGCATCTCGAATGCGGTGAACAATTTGGAAAATACTGGTCCACAGGAGAATACTCCTATCGTTCCGAATTTTGTGCGGCTGATGGTCTTCTACTCGCCGGTGACGCTTATGCTTTTCTAGATCCTGTCTTCTCTTCGGGAGTATTTCTTGCTTTGAAGAGTGGCGAAATGGCTGCTGATGCCGTTTCTAATGCTATCGCCAACAATGATTTCAGCGCCGGTCAATTCAATGATTATGGCAAAGAGTTATGTAAGGGCATCGAGGCTATGCGCGCCCTTGTTTATGCATTTTATGATGAGAGCTTTAGCTTTGGTGATCTTATAAAGTCCCATCCCGACCTCAGAGGAGACCTCACTGATTGCCTGATCGGTGATGTTTTTAAAGACTTTACTAAATTATTTGAAGCAGTCTCGGATTTTGCCACGGTCCCCTCTAAGCTCAAGCATGGTCTCGTTGCTTGAAATTTAGAATCTGTATAGTTGTTCATACACTGCAGTGCCTTGTGGTACTATTTACTGTATTTTAGTAATAATTAATTTTCAGGTTTATATAGAATTGATTCAAATGGCCCTTAGATTGATTGCGTAAATTAAAAATGAACTATCACTTTAAACAAAAAAGAAAGGCAGTTTTTTCTGAAACTGACTTGGCTGGCATAGTTCACTTCGCCTCATTCTTTCCATACATGGAGGACTGCGAACATTCTTTTTACAGATCCTTGGGTTATTCCGTAACTGAAATGACGGATGACGATGGAATGCCCATAGGTTGGCCCCGAATCAACGTCTCCTGTGAATATCAAAAACCCTTAAAGTTTGAGGAGGATTTTAATATTCACTTACTCGTTTCTGAAATGACTGACAAAACGATCAGTTACGAATTTAACTTTTTTAACAATAACGATCAATTGCTAGCAAAAGGCACTGTAGTTGTTGTTTGTGTAAGGTTCTCTGAATCAGGAATGAAATCCGTACCAATTCCGGATTCTATTCGCAAAACCATCAATGATGCAGCCCTACAAAAATAAGTTACCTTTTAATGAGTGCTGTTAAATCAAAAACTATAAATAATAAAAAAGGCATGACCTGGTTAATATTTGCTTTAATGACAGTCGCCGCTTGGGGCGTCTATGGAATATTTCTTCACAAAGGTGCAATTGGAATGGGAGATCCTGAAAATGGTCGTTACAAGGCATTTCTTTGGGTGGGCATCGCTTACTTTGTCACCGCAGTTGCCGCTCCATTCTTATTACTAATTATAAAAGGAGCCAGTTGGTCAATGCCTGGATCAGGAATAACGTACTCTTTTATTGCGGGAATCGTTGGTGCCATTGGAGCTTTCGGAGTACTACTCGCTTTCGGAGCCAAGGGGCACCCTGCAGTTGTGATGGCTATAATTTTCGCAGGAGCACCTGTCGTCAATGCCCTCATATCAATCACCATGGATCCGCCTCAAGGAGGCATAGGATCAGTCCCTAAGTTGTTCTGGTTAGGCGTAGCCATGGCAGCCATTGGTGGTTGCATTGTTACAAAGTTCAAACCACAGGGCTCAAAGCCGCACGGTCCGCCGCCTGCTGTAGAAACTGACCAATAATTAATTGAGCGATTGTTAAAATCCGCAGCGAAGCTTTCTTATGTCTGAAGACAATGAACTAGATTCTCTCAGACAACTTATACAACAGCAGTTGGCTAACCCAGGATCGTTAAATGCGGACAAACTTATAGGCAGCGGAATAAGTGATGCAAATTCTCTTACCAAAGAACAATTCATTGAAAAGTGTCCATTCACAACTAAGTCAGAAATCGTCACAGACCATCAACACAATCCACCGTTCGGTTCTAATCTTTGCCAAGATTTACAGCTCTATAGCAAATTGTCCAAAACCAGCGGCACATCGGGAGAACCCATATCCTGGTTAGACACTAGTCATGATTGGTCAAACATGCTTGATGCGTGGGACTTTATATATTCTGCAGCAGATCTTAAAATTGGTACAGACGTCATCTATTTTGCCTTTTCATTTGGACCTTTCCTTGGTTTTTGGACTGCTTATGAGGCCGCTTCGCGTAAAGGGTACTTAACAGTTCCAGGAGGAGGGCTCAGTTCTGAATCACGAATTGATTCAATTAACGACTGCGGAGCAACTGTTCTGTGCTGCACTCCAACATATGCAATGAGATTAGGCGAAGTAAATTCTGACACATCTGAGACAAGCATTAATAAAATCATTGTAGCTGGCGAACCTGGAGGCTCTATACCATCCATAAGAAAACGCATAAGTGATTTATGGAGTGGAGCTGAGGTCATAGATCATCACGGCATGACCGAAGTCGGCCCCGTAACTTTTCAAAGTTCTAGTGATCCGTGCACCTTGTCAGTCATTCCTGGATATCATTTATCAGAAGTCATTGACATTGAAAGTGGCAAAGAGGTAGGCACAGGGGAAGAAGGAGAGTTGGTGTTAACTACGCTCAAAAGGTCCGACAATGCTTTGCTCCGATACAGGACCGGGGACCTAGTTAAGAAGTCCGTGACTATGGTGAATGGACAAGAATTATTAAGCTTTGAGGGCGGAGTGTTGGGAAGAATTGATGATATGGTTGTGATCAGAGGAGTCAATATATACCCGTCAGCTATTGATTCAGTCATTAGTGAGTACGTTGATATTTCAGAGTACCGCGTCGTCGTAAGAGATGAGCGTTCTATGAAAGAGATCCAAGTACTTGTTAATATTAGAACCAATTCAGAAGATGATGAGCTGATACTCAAAATTGAAGATAAACTGAAATCTGTTTTTTCCTTGAGAATACCTGTGAAAAACGTCAAAAACGAGGAATTGGAAAGATTTGAATTTAAATCCAGAAGGTGGATCACAGAATGATTGTTCAATTAAATAACGTATCAAAAAGTTATCCAGAGGGCGACCATAACAGTAAACGGGAGATATTTAATAATATCAATCTGAGCATTGATACTGGACAAAGCGTTTCGGTAGTTGGCTCTTCGGGTTGTGGTAAAAGTACGCTCCTAAATATTATAGGCACACTGGACAGTCCAGACTCAGGTGAAGTTAAAGTTTGCGGACAGGACGTATCGAAACTGAAGGATCAGGACCTATCAGTATTAAGGGCTGAAAAAATTGGTTTTGTTTTCCAATCACATCATTTGCTCCCACAAATAACCGTCATCGAAAATGTCACCCTCCCTAATCTTGCGGCGTCTTCACGAATTGATCACAATGATTGTAAAAACCGGGCACTTCATTTACTCGAAAGCGTTGGAATGGCTGACCACGCTGAAAAGATGCCATCCGAAATATCAGGTGGTGAAATGCAGAGAGTAGCCGTTGTAAGGTCTATGATTAATTCTCCTGAACTTATTCTTGCAGATGAGCCTACTGGTGCCCTTGACCGTTCAAGGGGAGAAGAATTAATTACTTTATTGTTACGGCTTTGTGATGAGCAAAACACTACCCTAATTCTAGTCACTCATGATGCTAAAACTGCATCACGCATGGAAAGAAATTTAGGATTTCATGGCACAGATATCGTTGATGTTTAACACGCATGATACGCTTAGCTTTTAGAGGATTTTTACATTATTGGAAAATATCCATCTGTCTCTGCCTCGGCATAGCACTGGCATCCTCAATACTGACCGGATCGCTTTTTGTTGGAGATTCAGTTGAGCAAACTCTTAGAAACGCTGCGTCACAGAGAATTGGCTCTGTCGGTTCAGCATTGCTTGCAGGGGATCGTTTTTTCACATCAGACTTTGCTCGCAAAATTAAAAATTCACCGGCAGGGAACAAATCAACGGCGCTCTTAAATGTTCCGGGAACTTTGAGCACTCCTGACAAATCAAAGAGACTTAACCGGGTCAATGTTTATGGCATTAATAACAGCTTTTGGGAATTAGCAAGTACCGGAAAGAATATTATCAATATCACTGACGATGAGTTTTTGGCAATAGGTAGCGCAATCGCCGAGCGGCAAAATTTAAAGATAGGCGACAGGATTATAATAAAAGTTGAAATGCCAGGGCACGTATCACGTGACGCACCGCTCTCTGGTGAAAGCGGAAAACTTGCCACAATTTCCTCTGAAATCACTCATATAGTTAAACCTCAGAGCGGAGGGCACTTTAGCCTCCAGGCAAACCAAAGCGCTGCATTGAACATATTTGTCCCTTTAAAAAAACTGCAGGAAGAAATATCCAAAGAAAACAGAGTCAATGTAATACTGTCATCAAACACAGAGAGGTTCGAACAGGCAGTTCAAGAATCATGGACTCACGAGGATATCGAACTCAAATACACTTCTGAAACTATTTCAAACACAGAAGTTTCGATGTTTCAAAGCGACAGGGTATTCATCTCTGACAAGGTCGAATCTGCAATGAAGGAGGCGGATAGCACGGCAGAACCAATACTCTCTTATCTTATCAATGATATAGTACATGAAGAAAAATCAGTCCCTTATTCTGTGGGCACTGGAATCGGTCCGCTTGCAGCTAAATTATTGGGAATTGAGCCTCCTAAAAACAACGAAGTCTATATAAATGAGTGGCTTTCCCAAAGCCCTGAGCAGGGAGGCTTGGACATCGGTTCAGGACATTCAATTAATATTAGCTACTTCTCAGTCATTAATACAAGAGAGTTCACTACGGTCGGAGATAAGTTAGATGAAGATGGCGTTGAGGATAATTCTGATTTTAGGGAATTAAAAGTCACCAAAACAATCCCCTCCGACAGTCCCGGCCTGACAATTAGCTGGGTACCTGAATTTCCTGGACTAAAGACAGCCAAAACTCTTTCGAGTTGGGAAAGTGGCTTGCCATTAGATACCAAAAGGATACGTGATCAAGACGAAGAGTATTGGGAAAAGTACCGAGCCACACCAAAGATATTTATTTCAATTGATTTAGCAAAGGAGTATTGGGGGAACCGTTTCGGCAACACAACGTCAGTATTTGTGAGTCAGCTAAATGGTGAGAATTTTCATGATCTAATCTCGCCGCATTTAAAATTAACTGACATTGGAATGCAAATCAGGTACCCTAGTGATGAGTCGGAAGAATCTGTTTCAAATGCACTTAACTTTGGTCAACTCTTTGCTTCACTGAGTGGATTTTTAATACTAGCCGCTATATTACTTTCTATGATGCTTTGCCTCTTTGCTGTAGAGGCAAGAAGATCTCAATTAGGCACACTCGGAGCCATTGGGTTTACGCGAAGAAAGCTAAGAAATCTCCTCCTCAGCGAGTTTTTAGTTTCGATAACTCTAGGATCACTGTTGGGTTCTTTTGGTGGTTACATATACACAAAAATTACACTCTTAGCATTAAGTAGTATCTGGATTGATGCTGCTGCTGGCGTTCAGTTCGTATTTGAGGCGACTCCAAGCTCTTTAATTTCAGGGACTCTGGGAATATTCCTATTTGCTACAATTGTGATTCGGTTATCCGTTAACAAAATCACTTCGGAATCTCCGAGAGATCTCCTTTCTTCTGCACATGGCCTTCAATTGAGTTCAAAGGGAACTGACAATCATCGGCGCAGAGTTATTTTATTAATAGGCATAATTCTCAGTGCTATCCTTGGTTCGACTTGTGTCTTTTTGGGTTACGGATCAGAGGGAGCTAAACTTGCAGGGTCGTTTTTTGGTGCAGGATTCTTTTTCTTGTGTGGCTTCATTCAGTTCTTCTCATATCACCTCAATGCAATTTCTGTAGTGACTGGAAAAATCAGTATGAACCTCAAAAATATAGCCAAAAGAAATGCGGCCAGAAGGAGAGGAAGATCATTGGCCGTCACAAGCACTGTAGCTTCTGGCGTTTTTCTTATAATTTCTGTCAACGCATTCCGTTTAAGCAATTCTCCAGATTCGAACACCAACGAGTCTGGTACTGGAGGATATGAATTCTTTGCGGAGACTACTATCCCAGTATACGAAGATTTAAACGATAAGAAGGAACGCGATAATTTCGGTTTTGAAGAATATAGCACTGATGATATCAAATTCATTCCATTCAGAGTGATCAAGGATGGCGAAGAGGCAAGCTGTCAAAACCTTAACCATGCTGTTAAACCAAGAATTTTAGGTGTAAACACTTCCCGGTTTATTCAAGACAATGCATTCAAGTTCGCCTCTGCACTGAGCAAAGATACTGATGAAACGCATGACTCAAATTGGACATTGCTCAATAAAGATTCACCTGAAAACATTGTACCAGTGATAGGGGATCAAGCTTCAGTCATGTGGGCAATGAAGAAGAAGCTAGGTGATTTCATTAACTATACTGATGAGAGTGGCAAGTCCTTACAATTACAAGTAGTAGGCCTGCTTGAGAATTCAATCCTGCAGGGAAACCTCGTCATGTCTGAAGAACAGTTTATAAAACATTTTCCCGGCACATCCGGATATCAAATGTTCCTCGCTGATTCTGGAATAGATGACAAAAAAAATGAGGATGAAATGATCGCAAATGTGACCAGGGCCCTCGAACAACGTGGCATGGAATTTGTCAGATCTAATGTCAGGCTCGCTCAATACACTAGAGTACAAAACACTTACATATCCATATTCACTGCCTTGGGGGGATTGGGCCTTTTGCTTGGTACAGTAGGAGTAGGCATGCTTATTGCTCGAAGCGTCATTGAAAGGAGGTCAGAGTTATCAATCATGACGGCTTTAGGTTTTCGAAGAACCGGTCTTACTAATATGTTGATTTTTGAACATTTATATCTAGTCGCATTTGGAATCTTTTCCGGCATTTTAGCTTCAATCATCGCAGTTTCACCCAACATGAGCAGCAAAGGTGCACAGTTCCCAATTGATTTTCTTTCTTTGATTGTTTTACTTATTTGCATTGGGAGCATTGCCTTTTGTATTATTTCTGCTCGTTTATCACTCAATGGTAACCTCGTAGAAGGAATCCGCAGCGAATGAAACTCATTATAACAATCTTATTAATTATATCGATTAGCCCTATTTTCCTTTCTGGACAGGAGAAATATGCTAACGATTTTGAATCTCTCGAAATCGACACCTTCCCCAAAGGGATGATGGAAATAGACGGCATTTTTAAAATCAAGTCGTTAGATGCCGATAAAAGTAAAAGAGGGAAATTTCTTGAAATGGCCGCAGAACCATTGTCAGAGAATGCTGTTATTTTCGGTCCCTCAGTTAAGAAATCCGCTACTCTCCAAGCCAAGGTCAAAGGTTACCGTAAAAGAAGGAGCTATCCGCGTTTTGGAATTGGGCTTCACGGAATATCAGGATATAGGCTCAGGGTTGTTCCGTCTAAAAGCGTCATTGAATTAGTTAAAAATGAAGAGCCTCTTAAAAGTGTTCCATTTAAATGGACTCCAGACCAATGGCTAAACCTTAGGCTGAAAATATCTAATAATGGAGACTCATGGAAAATCTCAGGATCAGCCTGGACCGACGGTGCACAAGAGCCTAAGCAAGACACAATTAGTCACATTCACGAAGGCTCACCTGGGCAGGGAAAAGCTTCTTTATGGGGAACCGCATACTCCGGAAAAGTCATACAATTTGATGATTTAAATCTAGAATATACAAAATAAATCCCTAAGATCTCGTTTGATTAGGATATTTACGATGCTCAAAACTAAAGTGCTTAATCATCATTCCATTATATCACATAATTTTACTCTAACTAAATAACCTCAATAACAATTAATGTACTACAAGTCAGCTCTCCTAGCCGCATCAATACTTTATACAGCGTCAATCGCTGCTCATGCTCAGAACACACAAGAATTAGATCAGAGTGACATTTATGGTGACCTTAGCGAATACCTCTCATGGCCCATGAGCGCAACGGCTTTCAGTGGCACTGATTTGAGCATCATGAACAAGTTCAGTGACAGAGATCTTGCTGATGTCATACCCAATTACTCTAAGACTGACACAGGAATCGGATCCTTTGGTGACGTTTCCAGCATGAGAGGGCTCACTAATACACCTTTCTTCAGCTCAGCATCAGTAATTCAATATGTTGATGACGTTCCATCAGGTAATATTTTTTCTCACACATCGCCACTCCATGCAGTTGAAAAAATTGAAATTTTAAGAGGATCTCAGGGAACTCTATTCGGCGTTAATTCATATGCAGGGGTGGTCAACATTGCCTCTAAGCGTCCATCTAATAAATTTGAAGGTTCAATATCCTCTTCATTCGCAAATTATGATGCGAGAACATTTGATTCTTATATCATGGGGCCGCTCAACGATGACAATAGCCTTTCGTTCCGTTTAGGTGTCCAGCACTTCGAGCGGGACGGATACCTGAAAAATTCAATTCTAGGCATATCCCCTGACCATCAAGACCATCTTTCAGGGTCAGGATCACTGTATTGGAACATTTCAGATGACTGGGAAATTTCCCTGTCTGCATCATATGACGACTATAATGATGGCGCATCAAGGCTCACTTCACTAAGCTCTGATCCTTTTGTTTTAAATTCAGATATAGAGGGCTCATCTGAGCAGAGCGCCCAGACCCAGTCACTCAGAATTTCCCATGAAGGGGATTCAGTTAATTTCTTATCAGTCACTTCCCGGCGGAACTGGGACATCAGCCCTTACCATTTCGATTTGGACTTCGGGCCTAACCCGGGAAATGAGTCAAGGATTTACCAGGAGCAGGACATCGTTTCTCAGGAATTCAGATTCTCATCTAACAATGATTCTAATGTTGAATGGACTGCAGGAGCTTACTTTGGAGAGACTGAACTTGATGGAAATACAGATAGAAAATTCATAGTCCCTCTTCCTCCACAATTCGGTGGAGGCTTTGCTCCAGCCGCAACTACCACTGATTACACTTTAAGTGAAAATACTTACGCCGCGTTCGGCCAGATAACATATAATGGAATCGACAGGACAGGCTTTCACGTTGGACTTCGACTAGATCAGTTTGAAAAAACTATAGACAGGAATGCTGTAGGACTGTCAGGAATTGTGGATCCAATCAACCTCGAAAACGATTATTCCTTTGCCAGCCCAAGGGCAGGAATTGATTTCGAATTAAATGACAGTTCTTTAGTCTATGTAAATACAGGACTGTCCTCAAAGCCAGGCGGATTCAGTGCCTTCATTGATGATCCTGAGAGAGCGGTCTTTGAGGAGGAGGAATCATGGAATAACGAAATTGGATTAAAGAAAAAATGGTTAGATGGAAATTTAAAAACCAACATCGCTTTATTTCACAGTGACATTGATAACTATCAGGTAGAAAGATCGTTAATTGCCACAGACTATGCTGTTTTGAATGCTGAAGATGCAAATTCATATGGTGCTGAGATAGAATTCAGCGCTCAGCTCGCTGAAGGCCTAACGGTTCAAGGTTCTCTTGGAAAAGTTCATACCGAACTCACTAAATACACCGATCCGTTGACAGGAGCAGACTTGTCAGGCAACAAGGCTCCATTTGTTCCAGAGATCGATGCGTCTCTTTCAGCTACTTATCAACACGAGAATGGACTCTTCGCCCGAATCGAATTAATTCACAAAGGAGAGATTTTCTTCGATGATAGAAATGCTGGAACCTACATTGAAGATGGTTACACCGTATTAAATGCTGCCGTTGGGTACAAAGCCAAATCGGGCATGGAATTGAGCCTGTTCGGCACAAATCTCACAGACGAGGTTTTTTACCTAAACATGACACCAGACCTTAATGCCGGAACAGTAGGTGCGCCACAGCTCGTTGGAATGAAGGTCAAATGGGAATACTAAATTACAGGATCAGGAAAAATTTAATTTGCCTGAATCATAGTGACGGATTTAATAAATATTTCCGTTCGCATTGAATAGATCAATTTCAGAACCAGCCATAAATAATAGTTCCTATCCAATTGAGGATTTTGGTCTCATAGAACTATCTGATCGCAGGATAGTTTTGGGTCAGGGACCATTCAACCGTTCACATGAACCGGCACCTCAGGGCATCTCATTTTATGTAAATGACTTCAATTTAACGTCAGATAAGCCATGGTACATTCCCTCAGAATATAATGAGATTTCGGCCACGGATCTTGATCAGTTTTGCAAATGTAGTGAAATACCCAAACTCGAGTGGCATGAACCAGAATATAGAGACTTTAAGAATTGTTTCGAAGTTATTACTAATTTAAGAGCTGAAGGAAAACTTCAGAAAGCGGTACCAGCGGTCAACGCAACAGCTACTTTGAATAATGCTTCTAGTTATTGCTTCAATCTCATCAGATCATCTTTTCCTCATTTATCATCATTATCAGCATATGCTTTTTCAAACAATGGATCTGGATTCGTGGGTTTATCACCTGAACAGCTCTTTAGATTAGATTCTTCTAAATTACATACGATGGCCCTAGCGGGAACTTCACGTACAGAAAACAATTCATCTTTTGAGAAAGACTCCAAGGAACAACACGAACATCAGTTAGTTGTGGAATCAATCAGGAGAAGGTTAAATGACCTAGGAAAAGTACAAGAAGCTCAAAGAGAAACTCTTGATATTGGAGGGATGCTTCATTTCCTTTCAAAATTCAAGGTTGAGCTGGATGATGAGTACTCAATAGATAATATCATTAAAACGCTGCATCCGACGCCTGCATTAGGCACTGTTCCCAGAAACAAATCTAACTCTGACACTCTGAATATAATAAGAAATCAATTTAAAGTTCCACCAATGTTTGGATCGCCTTTCGGTGTTAAAATTGACAATTTCTTTGAAGCTTTCATTTCTATAAGGGGATTATTCTTTAATGAAAATACGATTCACATTCCAACTGGATGCGGATTAGTTGAAGGTAGCCTCATTGACAATGAGTGGGATGAGCTTGATTTCAAGCGGCGATGGGTCAAAAGTTCCTTTGGCCTCGATTAGTAAAGCCATAACATAGAATGAATGTTGCCAAGCAAGCCGTCACGGACTGTCTCGAGCTGGGGGCCAGAGAATTCGTGCTATGCTCCGGCGCCAGGAATTTAGATCTGATTGCCATTATTCACACAATTCAAGGGATCCGGACTTACCATTTTCCTGAAGAGCGTAGCGCTTCATTCTTTGCTATGGGAAGATCCGTCAAAGAAAACGCTCCAACTGTTATCGTAACAACTTCCGGTACTGCAGTGGCTGAGCTTTTACCAGCAGTCATAGAATCCTTCTATCAATCAGTTCCAATCATACTATTAACTGCTGACCGGCCCGAAAGATTCGCCGGAACCGGATCACCCCAGACCATTGAGCAGACAAATTTATTTGGATCATATGCCCATAATAATATTGAAAGTTGGTCTGCCGATAAGCCGCTACATATTAATGTTGGATTAGAAGAACCTTCACTGAAGTTCACTGCTGATGTACAAATCAAAGTACCGGAAGTTCAATTTTCACCTAAAAATCAATGCTCCAAGAAAAGTATTACCGCAAATACGGCCGCACTTCAGGACTACCTAAATGTAGCCGATGATATCTTTGTAATCTTAGGTAAAATAGATGAGACAATTCAGAGCGATGTTTTCAAATTTATCACTAATTACAACTTATCAGTGTATGCAGAATCCACGTCCGGACTGAGGGAAAAATTAACATCTGCATTACCATCTGACATAAAGGCAAAATATATTCTCAGGATCGGCTCTGTACCATCATGTAGATATTGGAGGGATTTGGAAAATGAAGAGAACATCAAGGTCTTTTCTGTCGCACAGAATGCTTTGACTGGCCTAGCAAGAAGCTCCAGCATCGTCAGCGAAGTTAAGTGGAATGAACTGGATTATCATTTCGATAAAGAGAAAATATGCGAATACGCTTCACATGACGCTTTAGAAGGACTGATTTCAAATTACCCTAATGCCGAAATTTCCTGGTTTAGGCACATTTCCGAATCTATACCTGACAATTCTCTAGTCTTTCTCGGAAACAGTCTACCGACCAGAGAATGGGAAATAGCCGCTACGCGAATCGACAAGAATTTGAAGTGTTACTCAAACCGTGGTGCCAATGGCATTGACGGCAACATATCAACTTTTCTTGGAGCCGCATACAATAACGATGACAATGAATCATGGGGCATCTTTGGAGATCTGACTGCCATGTATGATCTTTTCGCTCCCTGGACATTACAAGGAGTCGATAGCAATATACGCATTGTAGTAATTAACAATGGCGGGGGAAGAATCTTTTCCAGGATAGATGCAGTCAATTCATCATCAACTCAAGCCAAAGAGTCCATAATAAATAATCACCAAATAGGATTTAAATCATGGGCTACTATGTGGGGAATTCAATACATCAAAGCTCTTGCCCCCAATGATTTAAATTCAATCCCTCAAGGCCCTGTCATTATTGAAATTATCCCCGATCAGGAATCAAGTGAGGCCCTTTGGGCCCAGTTGTAAGACAAGATGATTTACTTACTTCATGGATCAGTGGGGCACTCGTCTGATTGGGATTTTATAATAAATAGTCTTAAGCCTTTTGAATGCTGCGCATTGGATCTTTATGAATATTCATCGGAGAGTATAGCTACAGCCGCAGAAGAGATAAACACATTAGCCCATCCAGGTGACATTATTATTGGATATTCACTAGGAGCAAGAATCGCGCTACAGGCAACATTGGCAGCTGACTCTTTATGGTCAAAAGCCGTCATCATATCTGGACACACAGGCATCATCGATGCCGAGGAACGAACCTCACGCGTTATGCATGATAAGAAATGGTCTGATTTATGCATGAAAAATTGGAATCAATTCATTACTGAATGGGAGAATCAACCCGTCTTTCATGAATCCGACCCCATAGGAAACAGGGATCCTTTAAGGCCAGCGCGTAACAAAGTTGCTGAAACATTCATTAATTGGTCAACCGGCAAACAATTACCTGTCATAAAAGAATTATCCAAGATCGATATTCCTACACTTTGGCTTGCAGGTGAAAAGGATATAAAATACAAAAAAATAGCAGAGCACGCGTCCAGCGTTCTGTCTAAAGCAGAAGCCAAGATAATAACAAAATCCGGCCACAGAGTTCCTTGGGACAATCCAAAAGACACTGCAGACGCGATCAATGTTTTCATTTCTTAATTAATCGTGTATCGGTAGAATCTATGTGGAATAAAATTCGAGATTTTGAGGATATTATTTTTGAAAAAACTGACGACGGAGTTGCCAAAATAACCATTAACAGACCAGAGGTTAGAAATGCATTTCGGCCTGAAACTGTTAATGAAATCATTGAGGCTCTGGATCTGGTTCAAAATGATGAAACTGTCGGAGTTTTAGTTATTACCGGAGCAGGGGATAAAGCATTCTGTTCGGGAGGCGATCAAAAGGTCAGGGGAGACGCTGGCTACATCGGCAAGGACGGCGTACCCAGACTTAATATTCTTGAAGTTCAAAAAAAAATTCGCTCACTCCCCAAGCCAGTCATAGCAATGGTCGCCGGCTATGCAATTGGAGGCGGACACGTTCTCCACGTGGTATGCGATCTGACAATTGCAGCTGACAATGCAATTTTCGGTCAGTCCGGCCCAAAAGTTGGATCATTTGACGGAGGACTAGGATCTAGTTATCTGGCTAGAATCGTTGGCCAAAAAAAAGCACGCGAGATCTGGTACCTTTGCCGTCAATACAATGCTTCGGAGGCTTTAGAAATGGGACTCATCAATACAGTCGTACCACTAGATCAACTTGAAGATGAAACACTTAA
>MDTE01053963.1_pt1 | contig 15939 bp, 15 predicted proteins | sample 811231 | NCBI WGS metagenome assembly MDTE01 (sample SAMN05326651, study PRJNA326480) | marine metagenome | isolation source: seawater | place: Indian Ocean: Red Sea | collected 2010
CCATGACCAGGACGTTGCAATCCCAGATGCCGCCGGTTCTGGTGAAGTGCGTGATGTGCGGGTTCAAATCGGCCGCTAACATAGTCGAAGCAGAAACATATAGGCCCTCGACGGTATTACGTTTGAATTCTGCGGGTACCCGGGGCCAGTCCACTGGCACGGCCCTGGCGCCCCACGTGTGAACGAGACTGAATTCAGCGGGGCTTTTGGAAACGCGAATGCTTCGCTCCACAAGTTCGTCGGGAATGCGCACGGGACCGCTGGTGGTTGCCAATCCCTTGGACTCACCCTTGGGAAACACGGACAGGAGCTGCAATCGCTCGTTTTGTTGCATGCTGGCGCTCAGTTTTTGCATCAGCCAGCTTTCGAGAATGGTTTCCGCAGCTTCTGAGTTGCGGAAGATGAAAGGAAGTTCCAGCAAAGTAAGCGTGAGGCCGAAGGCTCCCATGTCGCTACAGGACAACACAGCCAGATCAGTAGACTGACGGCGTGCAGCTTCAACGCACTCGTATTCGATGCACAGTTTCCCTTTAAGTTGTGTGGCGAGATCGATTCTGCCGTTGGTGAGTGAAGTGAACTGGTCCCGGACAAGATCCTCCGGCAAGTTCCGGGGCGGCATTGTCGCCGGTCCCCCGCCGGCAATCCTGAGAGTCAGGTCCGCAGACGCGGCCGGCGAAGCCGCGAACGGCACAAGCCAAACGATCAGCGCGGCAATGGCGGATTTAGCTGCGGTACGAAAACGCGGCATCGAGGCGCGAAAGGATGTAGTCACCACAGGTGGTCGCTTCGAAGCGAGGCGTTTCGTTCGGGCCGCAAATGTCAGCGGGATCGACAACCGTCTCGAAGTTTGGGTCGAAGAACAATCCAAGTGAATGGCGTGTCTTGGGCGATCGATTGACCACACGGTGCGCGGTCGACATGAATCGGCTGTTCGTCCAGCGCGATAGCAGATCTCCGACGTTGACGACGAACGTGCCCGGAATGGGATGGGCGGTAACCCAATCGCCGTTTCTGTCGAGCACCTCCAGACCGCCCACCTCATCCTGCCAGACCAATGTCAGACAGCCGTAATCGGAATGAGGTGCCACGCCAAATTGCTGTTCTCCCATACCTTCCGGCTGTGGTGGGTAATGGAGGGCTGAGCCACGCGAAATGGGACGATCTGAGGTCCGAAGAAAGGCCTCAGCCTCCAGGCCGAGGCTAAGGGCGAAGCCTTTCATGAGGTGCCGGGCACTGTCTGTTGTCGCCACGAAGAACGCCATGAGAGCCGAACGCAGTTCGGGCATGTTTTCCGGCCAGTTGTTGGGGCCGAGGAAGCGGTTGTCATTACCGGCGGGTTCATCGCCCCACACATAACTCTCCTTCAAGTCGATCTTGGCACCGTCGTACATCTTGGCCTCGCCGACCTGAATGAAACCGTGATGGGAGTCATTGATGGCAACTCGCTGCTTTTCCTCCAGAGTTGATGAAAAGAAACTCCTGGCCGCAGTGTTTGCGGCCGCAATGATGTCTTCGGAAACGCCGTGGTTCTCGACATAGAAGAAGCCCACGTCCTCGCAGGCCTTCCGAAGATTGGATGCGACTTCGATCGCCTGATCGGTATTCCCGTGCCGCAGTCCCGTCATGTCGATGACGGGAATCTCGCTCAGCGCGATCTCTTTGGAGGTTGCGTAGGACATGTTTCCTAGCTCAGTCGCCGCCTTGTTTCATATCACGAAATCGTCCGATGTTTTGCGGTCACAACGACGCCTAACTCTCCTCCACCTCGTAATAACCGACTTGATCACCGTCTGTGGTCACGCCCAAACCGTTGAGCAGGCGGTTGGAATAATTGAAATAGGCACAGACCTGATTGACCTCGAGGATCTCGCCATCGTCGGCACCGGCGTTTCGCGCCTCGGTCACGTCCGCCTCAACCATGTCGCCTGGTGTTGCCGTGAGCTTGCGCGCATAGCGGAGAAGCGCGAGCTCTTTTCCTTCGAACTGCCTCTCCGGTTCGCCGGCCTCGAAGGCTTCGTACATCGCGGCTGCTCTCGACTCGTCCTTCAGCAGGCCCCGGACGTTGGTGAAGTGATGAGCGACACTGTAGTCGCACCTGTTGGTCAGGCTCGTGTAGACTGCGACCGCCTCCAGGAACCAAAAAGGCAGGACATTGTCTTCGTTGTGGAGCACGCTGCGATAGAGCGCGAGGTGCCCGCCCATTGTGTGGGGGCGCAGGCTATGGGCTTTCATCACATTGTCGACGGTGCCGTGAGGTGTGGTGACCTGTGTATAGAGCTCTTCGAGCAAGCCGGTGGCGTCTTGCGGCTCGATCGTGCTGATCCAAGCAATCATGGTGTTTCCGCGTCTGTTATGGAGACCCCGCGATAGCTCGCGGGCTCCGAGAAATCAAGCTGCGCGTGTCGTTACCCTTCTGCCAGGAATGACTGAAAGTCTTTCCCCATTTCGTCGATGGCGCAATCGACCAGGCGCGCCCCGGTGTCGGGCGTGGCAAGCGACGGATCGGAACCGATTCGTCCATCGGGAAATTTTTCGCGATGGTGATGGGCGTCATAATGATCGTCGCTCGGATGATCGCGAAGGTATTCCTCGCTGACTCTTTCGGGTTTGTTCATGTCGCGAACTTTGATGGCATCAGGGTAGGCGTGCTGTGTGATCGCCACTTCGCTGGGTGTCGCATGAACGCCTTCCCATTCGCCAAACATGTCGTGCCGAAGCGCATTGGTTCGGGGGAGCTCCCACCAGCTTCGGATGCGGCACCGTATGGGATGGTCATCTGCGGCGTGGCGCAGGCTGGTCTCGGTGTAGATCTCCTGAAACGCAGCGCGGGCGGGGGCGAGATTGCCGCCGTGTCCGTTCAGGAAATAGAAGTGATCGAAGCCGCTGCGCACGAGCGAACTGACGTAGTCCTGGATCAACGCGATCATCGTCGTTGGACGGACCGATACCGAGCCCGGAAAACCGAGATTGAACTGCGCGACGCCGAGTGTGACGGTTGGTCCGACGAGCGCGCCGAATCGCTCTCCGATACCCCGCGCGATCGTTTCGGGACAAATGGAGTCCGTGCCGATCAGGCCGTTGGGTCCGTGTTGCTCGGTGGAGCCGATGGGAATGATCAGGCCCTTCGAGCGAGTGAGATAGTCCTCCACTTCATGCCAGGTCGAGTGATGGAGAAGCATGTGATCCGTCCCCCTGTACGCCGGCCTAGCCGGCTGACGACTTGGCTGCGCGCAGACGCCGCAATAGCTCCGCGTGATTGGGTGGGATCTGGTACGGGATACAGTGTGCAACGTCTTCTTCCAGGGAGTCCCACTGGAGAATGTCGAGTTGATCGGCGCTAAATTGTTCAAAAACCTTGGGGTCGCCCATCTGAGTGATCGGATTGCACGATCCCCGGGTAAATGCCACGGCTGGCGCGATGTCGGCGCTCAGAATGTGCTCGAGGAACCGGAGTGCAGGTGCCGCCTCGTGACCATGATCTATGACTGAGGTCACCTCGATGAAGACGATGGCACCCTTGCCGTCGACGGGGCCGGTTCGTGGGGTGATAGCCACAATATTTCGGTGGCCGTCCCGGCGGGCAGGAGAGGCCGTGTACATCCCGCCGGACAGGTAGAAATCGATCGTTCCGTCCACCAGTCCTCGATTCATTTCGATGTGATCTGAGGTGACGATGGCGGCGCCCACGAACCACTGTCGAGCCTTCGACTCGAACTCGTTCAAATCGTCGGACCCCAGTTCAGTAAAGGGGTTCAGCCCCGCTGCATAGCAGATGTGAAAAATATTGAAATCGTCGTATTCAAGGACGCCGTACAGATTGGCCAGGGCAGGGTCGTCCGCCATTCGAAATCCATCTGACTCCGCGGTACGTCTGGCGATGCGGTCCTCGTTGATGACGATGTTGAAGGGGCCGAAGCGTTGGCACACACCGACTATGTCATTGCCATCCCGACTTCGGGTCCACTCATAGAGAGACTCGAATTGTGGTAGCAGGCGGTTGTACTCGGGTCCGAATCGGTCCTGGGGCAGGGTACGTATCACGCCGTCCGGGTAAAGGACCTCGCGCGCAAATGGATTGTTCAGATTTACGATGTCCCAGGACGATTTTTCGGGTCCTGCAGCGCGGGCTGCCGTATCTGCATCCGAGACGATGGTTTCGGCGCGAACCGAGTAGCCATGGCGCTCCGTGAATGGATCCACGACTCGCGGGTCCTCGTAACCTTCCCAACACAGGACATTGAGATCTGCGCGCTCAACCATGACCGAATTAAGCGCGTGTACGGGCGCCCTGTCTAGCGCCGTATCGAAGCAATGGCGACCAATCTCCCCCACCCGGTCTCCCCCGATCTCGGGGGAGGGGATCGATATGGTTCCGCTTGAGTCCCTCCCCCCGAAATCGGGGGGGGGGTCAGGAGGGGGGCGACATCGGACGTCAATGAGACCAGGCGCTATCGGACGCGGATGACATCGAAGCGTGCATCGCCGTCGCGCTCGACCTGTTCGACGAGGCCGACCTCCCAGGTCAGATAGTCCTGCATGGCCTGTTCGACACCCGTATCCCGATCATAAGCGCGGAGATAGTGGTCATTGGGCTCGTGGGCCATGTTCTCGAAGCCCCTCGTTTGCGGAAAACCAAGGTTCCGCCAGGCGGCCATGCCGCCACGCATGACCTGCACGATGGAACCGATATTCGATGCAGCTTCCGGGGATGCCAGTGTGGCCAGGATGCCGTCTTCTGAGATCAAGACGAGGTTGGCAGTTTGTGGGAGTTTTGACAGCGTCTGGGGGAGTTGTGCCCGTGTGGAATACCAGGCGCCGGGAATATGCCCTGCTTTGTAGGCGCGGCTCCACGAGAGATCGACGACCGTCGTCTCTTCTCCTTCGAGGGACCGTTTCAGTTCTACCGATGAGATTTCTTCGGCTTCGATCTCATCGAGACCGGGTATCTCTGGGTGATGTGCTCCGGTTTCGAGGTCGTGACCGGCCAGTCCATCTCGAAACACCACCACGTCTCGCCAACCCATCTGTAGAAGCCATGATGCCGTCATGGTGGCGCGGACACCTGTGTCGTCCATCAAAACGACTCGCGCGCCTCGGGTACCGATGTAGGAGTCAGTGTTTTGCACGAGCTGGCCGCCTGGCGCGTGGCGCGAACCGGGCAGGTGACCGCCCGAATATTCTTCCGCGTGGCGTACATCGAGAAGATAGAGGCTTCGCGTGTGGCTTTCCGCGCGCCAGGTATCCAGCATCTCGCTGTCGATGAAGGTCACGCCGTACCGCTCGGCGACATCCGAGGCCATGGCCTGCGCATGCGCGAGGTTCGATGGATTGGGCTCGGGAGCAAGGCGGGCCGCGCCTCTCTCCAGTTCATAGCCAGCGAGGTGCCAACCCATGGTGCCGTTACGCAGGGCTTTGATGGGATTGGGCACACCGGCGTTGATCAGGGACTGGGCGCCGATGATGCTGCGGGTCCGTCCGGCGCAGTTCACGACGATTTGCGTCGAAGGGTCCGGGACGATCGTGCGTACGCGGTAGGCGAGTTCCGCCCCCGGTACGTTGATTGAACCAGGTATGGTCATGTTGAGATATTCATCGAGCGGCCGGGAATCGAGCACGACGACGTCTTCGTCGGCGGCACGCTTCGCGTGGAGTTCTTCAGAAGTGATGTTGGGTGTGTCATTGACGTGTTCGACGACCTCACCGAAAGCTTTGCTCGGAACGGAAACGCCGCTGAACACCTCGAACCCTGCGTCCTGCCATGCCTGAACGCCGCTATCGAGTACGGCAACGTCGGAATACCCAAAGGCTTCCAGTTTTGCCGCTGCTTTGGTGGCCAACCCCTCTCCGTCGTCAGTGAGCACGATCCGGACATTGTGCCGGGGAACCAGGTCACGGACCTTCATTTCGAGCAGGCTCAATGGCAGGCAGCTCGAAAAGAATAGGTGCTTGTTGCCGAAGCTGCCCTGATCACGTGCGTCGAGAAGCGCGAGTTCCTCGCCGTCGTTGATGATGGCCTTGAGATCGGGCGCGCTGATGAGTTTGGGCATTGCGCTGAGGAATGGTGCTGGGGGTGCTTCTACGCGTGACTAGGCGGTTGTTCCCGCTTTGTCGTTGTAGCGATCGACTGTACCCACTTCCAGATCAAAGCCAAGACGATCCGTGATCGTGTCGAGGGATTTTCCATACATGTGTAGGTGCAGTGTTGGGCTCTCTCCGACCACTGCAATGCTGTGGATGTCATCAGGCATCATGGCGACGCCCACCCCCGGTCTGACGATTACTTCTTCGGTTTGCTCGAGGGAGGCTTTGCCCTCATCGGAGCCGTCATCAGTGCGCTTGTAGAAACGATTGATTTCCTCGCCCTCAACGGCGGCGACAACCGCCCACGTCGTATGATTATGCGGGTCGGTCAGCTTTCCTGGCTTGATCGAATTCATGTAGAGCGCGAAACGTTTGTCGGAGTCCTCCGACAGGAGATATCGGACGTTTGGGGTGTCGTCGACTGGCGGCGGAAAGTCATGCTTTGGAAAGAGTTCCGTCCGTGCGGCCAGCTTGTATAACTCGTCACGCATATCGTTCAGGGACGCGCGATTAACCCCCTGGGTCGTCTCGATTTCTCGAACGCGTGCAAGCGTGTCAGCGACGGCCTGTTCACGCTGTTGGCCGATCGAATTGCTTAAATCGGCGTTGGTCATATCATCCTCTCCAAGCCAACCAGGTTACCTCCATTATAGCGGTTCGTTGAGCACCGTTACCGCCTCCGTTCAGGGGCGTTCTGGCGTAGAACTCTGCAGTTCTACTGCGATCTTTACGGCCCGCTCTAGAAACACGTTCTCTCTGGTTTCTGTTGGAAGTTCCGCGCTGTCTATGACCAGTTCCGCAATCTGCGCGCCCGCATCTTGCATCAGTTCTCGGTCTGCATTGCCTTCTCGGGGAGTAAGGGACCAAACCGTATCCTGGGTGTACGTGGGTATGACGCTGCCCTTCTGGCGAGTGAGGCTCATGTAGTCCTCGCCGGCTTGCAGCTGGCGAATGTTCTCTTGCAAGACCTGGCGCAAGAGGGCCACGCCACGATCTCCACCAGTGAGGTTCTCCAGAGCGTGAACGACGATAGGGCGCTGACTGACGATTGCTTCGAAATCGCCGGGGATGCGCTGGCGTTCCGCATACGGTCTCTCGTCCTCGGTCTGGCCGATAAAATCAATCTTGCCCGAGCCGACTTGGCTGCGATCGCCTTCGCCGTCGGGATCGACGCGGTCATTGAAATATCGCCAGCCGATGACCCGCGTATTGGCATCGTCAATGGGCCGCATCCAGCGCGTCAGGCTGGTCCGGATGAAGCAAACCTCTTCCTCTGCCGTCAGCCACAGAGCTCCTGCCTGGTTCATGTTGGGCATGATGATTTCGCCGGTGCGCGCCCACACCTTGTCCTTCCAACGGCGGACGTTGACATTGATGGTCCCGATCGGCGTACGCAGGTAGTCAAGCTCTGGAAGTTCGCCCCACGACTCGGCAAATTGAATCCCGCTCACCCGAGTGTGAAGGAAACAGCTATGGGTCGGGTCCTGGCAGTTGTCGAGTATTTGTAACCAGTTGCAGGGGAACGTGAGCGAAAACGGAACGGTTGCGGTATCCGGCTGATCGTATGAATCGAGTATGGGAAATTCGGGAACATCATCGGGCGGACCCATCCACGCGAAGATGATTCCCTTGTATTCGATAGCGGGATAGGCGGGATGACAGATGCGCTCTCGTACGGTGCTTTCCGGATCATTCGGCGTATCCAGTATTTCGCCGTCTTTCGCGAAGTGCCAGCCGTGGTAACAGCACTGAATTCCGTCAGGCGTTGGCAGGGCGTACTCGAGAGAAGCACCCCGGTGGCTGCAATTCCGATCCAGAACGCCGACGTCGCCTTTGAGCGTGCGGAATACCACCAGGTCTTCGCCGAGCATCTGGACGACCTGCGGCAGGTCGCCGAGCTCCTGGGACAGTATTACCGGTTGCCACATGCGCCGCAGGTACTCTCCGCATGGCGTGCCGGGACCGACGTGCGTGATCTCTGCGTCTTCGCGGACATTCAGCGGCCGGTCGTAGGCGCCAAAGGGACGGGTTACACGATCAATCATCTCCGGGCTCGCAGACATCTACCTCTCATGCGACGTATTAGTTGTCATTTCGTTCTTCCCAGGCGTCTCGGGCACGGTAGAACCAGTCGACGAAAGGAAGAAACCAGGGCCGTCCACCATAGAGTGGGTACGGTCGAAAATCGAACTCGTCAAAGGCAGTTTGTCCTTCCGGTGATCCCATGAGCTTCATTGCTGCCTTGTGTCCAGCATATGGTGCCATGGCAACTCCCGATCCGTTGCAGGCCAGCGTGTAGTGGATGCCGTCATGTACACCGATATGCGTGAGATGATCCCGGGCGAAGGCGATGTTTCCCGTCCACGAATGTGAGACTCTCACATCTGTCAGGGACGGAAATAACCGGGTCATGAAGCGGTGAAGCCGGAGGCCGCTCGTCCTGGGGTCGATAGGTCGTAGGGATGCTCGTCCACCGAACAGAATTCGCTGACCGTCAGGAGACGGACGGTAGTAACAGTGACGCGACCGCGTCTCCACGATCATGCGCCGGCTGGGGATCACCCGGCGGACAGCCTCCTCACCGATGGGCTCGGTCGCGATGATGTATGAAGCGATGGGGATCAGTCGCTTACGAAATTGAGGTGTCAGCGGGCCGGTATAGCCGTTCGTGGCCACGATGACATCCCGTGCTTGCACGTTGCCGCGAGCCGTGAAGAGCTTGAAGGCACCTTTTTGACCATCAATTCGTCGCACTTCCGCCTGGCCGCATATGACGGCACCCGCGGCTCGAGCACGGTCCAACAATCCGAGTTGATAGAGACCGGCGTGCAGCCCGCCGTGTTGGTGAAAGACACACCCGCCGAAGTAATGCTCAGTTGTGACTTCCTGAGATGACTCGCTGGCGGGCACCATGTCGACCTCGATACCGACCTTCCTGCGCAGCAGGTCGATATCCTTGCCCATGGAGTCATAGTCCTTTAGCCGGCAGGCAGCGCGGAATCGGCCGACTCGCTTGAATTCACACTCGAGGTTTTCCTGCTCGATCAAACCGGTGGCGAAGTCGAGAGCGTTGGTGCCTTCTCGGAGCAACGCGATTGCGCGGTCCTGGCCCAATTCCTCAGTCAGTCCGGAGAAGTTCTTGGTCCCCATGCGATGTCCGCTGCCAATCATGCCGCCGCTTCGACTGCTGGCGCCAAATCCCGGATCGCCCGCTTCCAGCACCGCGACGCTGCGTCCCGCACGCGCAAGAGTGAGAGCTGCGGACAAACCCGCATAGCCCGATCCCACGATGGCGACATCAATCGAACTAGGAAGTGGGACCTCCGAATGACCGGGCCGGGGGGCTGCTTCCCACCACCAGGGCGTGAACTTCACGTCAGGTGTGAAGATGTCGTTCGATCGATAATCGTGCTGACTCATATGGAGAATCTTGTACCACGGTTGAGTGGTTTCGTGCCGTCTCCTAAAGTGCACGGGCTCGGAGCGGGAGGCAGCAATTTTCAAAAATCGTGAGAGATCCGGCGGCGTGCGTCACGTGCGTCGTACCACCCATTGGAGTATCGCCGAGTCATGACGGCACCGTCCGACACCGCTGTCCGGCGGAGTGGAAGAATCACACGGATTCCCTGGTTCGACGGGCTTCAGTTCTTTCTGCTGGTCGGTGGACTTATCTATCTCGCGGTCGCCGGTGCCAGCGCATTTAACTACAACTGGCAGTGGTATCGGATTCCCCGTCTCTTGTATCGCGAGGTCGATGGCGAATTCATGCTTGGTCCATTGATCGATGGGCTATTCGTGACGTTCGAGTTGTCCGCCTGGGCGCTGCCGTTATCCATTGCAGTCGGCTTGATCACGGCACTTCTGAGGCGTTCGGATTCGTTTGCAGGTCGGTATCTCGCATCTGGTTATCTCCAGGTAATCCGCAACACACCGATCCTGGTTCAGGTCTACATATTCTATTTCGTTGTGGCGCCGATCTTTGGTCTGTCGCCGTTCTGGGCCTGCATCCTGGCGCTCTCGTTTCACGAGGGTTCGTTTACGGCTGAAATTTTCCGTTCCGGCATCGAGTCGGTGCCCAAGGGCCAGTGGGAAGCCAGCGACAGCATCGGACTCACGCGCTATGAGAAATATCGTCATATCGTGCTGCCCCAGGCTGTGCCACTGATGCTGCCCCCCCTGACGGGGCAGGTTGTGACCTTGATCAAGCATTCCTCAATTCTCAGTGCCGTTGCGATCTTCGATCTTACGACCATGGCCCTCGATCTGATCGCCGAAACCTTCATGGCGTTCGAGATTTGGCTGACGACGGGAGCGATCTACATCGTCGTGACGGGTACCCTTTCCATCGTTGTTGGATTATTCGAGGTCCGCATCCGACGCAGGGGGGCTCGATGAGTAACGCCGAGCCTATGACGCGCGCCCGACCGCCGGCGCGACGACGTTTGAAAGTAACGCTCCTCGATGCGGTACTCATCATGGCGGCTGTCGCATTCGTCGCCTATCTGGTTTACCGGGTGAATGCCTACCTCGTGTATCACTGGGACTGGGGGCGCCTGCTTCAATACTTCTTCTATTACGACCCGGATCAAGATCAGTGGGTTGCCAACCTGCTGATAGAGGGGTTGTTGATCACGGCTCGGACCTCGCTTTGGGCGATGGTTTTCGCATCGATATTCGGACTCGTGATGGGGCTGTGCCGCGTCAGTCATGTCGCCCTGTTTCGGATGATCGCGCGTGGGTACGTCGAATTCGTGCGGAACATGCCGCCGGTGCCGTTTCTCTTCATTCTCTTCTTCTTTGTCGGCAACCAGTTGCTCAAACCGCTGGAGCTGACTGAGCTTGCGCAGGCGGCGCCGCCATACGTCCAGGATGTCATTGTCCTGTTATTTGGCGAACTCAATCTTCTCAGGAATTTTTCTGCCGCCGTGATTGCTTTGGCTCTGTACGAAGGCGCCTACATCACCGAAATCGTACGGGCGGGCCTGCTGTCGATCGAGCGAGGCCAATGGGAGGCCGGTGACAGCCTGGGGCTCTCTCGAACCAGTCAACTCCGCTACGTTATCCTGCCCCAGGCTGTGCAGCGCATTGCGCCGCCGCTCGCCAATCAGTTCATTCAGCTCATAAAGGATTCGGCACTGGTGTCATTGATTTCCATTCAGGAACTCACGTTCATGGGCAACGAGATTGCGGTGTCGACAACACGGTTCTTCGAAACCTGGCTGATCGTCGCCGCAATGTACTTCGGTGTTTGTTATGGCTTGGCTAGGCTCTTCGCGCGGATGGAGCGGCGGATGAACAGGGGACGGATGTAACGGTAGTACATAAACGTTTGCATGGGTGCACCGTGGGTATGTGTGCACTACACTGCGGCCCACACAGCGCACCGCTGTGATGGGACAACGATAAGAAGCCGCCGGCCTATTCCGTGCGGCGCGAAATGGATGGGAGGAATTCCATGATCGGACGTACCAGAACTGTTTTCCAGCTGCTGCTAGTCGTGCTGATGATCGGCGCGTTCAGCACGGTGGGTCAGGCGCAGGATGTCAGCAAGCAACTGGCTGGTGAAAGCGTACTCGAAACCATCAAGAAGCGCGGCAAGCTGCGGGCGGGCGTATCCACGTTCGTGCCGTGGGTGATGCGATCAAAGAGTGGCGACATGATCGGTTTCGAAATCGACGTTGCCAAAAAAATCGCGGCTGATATGGAAGTCGAGATTGAATTCGTACCGACCGCGTTTTCTGGCATCATCGCGGCGCTGATTGCGGGTGAATTCGACATCATCATGACCGGCATCTCACTCGTGCCGAAGCGGAATCTCACCATCAACTTCTCGAATCCATACAACTGGGGCGGGATTGGCATGGCAGCGAACAAGAAGATAACGGACGGATGGAGCGCTTCGGATTTCAACAAGGAAGACGTCACCTTCACGGTACGCCGCGGTTCAAATGACTCCATTTGGTCGGTCAAGAAAATCGCGCCCCTCGCCAAGATCCGTCAGTTTGATGACGATGCCCAGGCGATCCAGGACGTCTTGAACGGCACCGCCCATGCGTTTGTCACGGCGGAACCCAAGCCGACCAATTACGCCCGGGACTATGCCGACCAGATCTGGCAGCCGCTGGGCAAGGAAAAGCTGTTGCGCTGGCCATCGGCGTTTGCGGTTCGCAAGGGTGATCCGGACATCCTCAACTGGCTTAACAATTGGATCACGATCAATACCGAACGTGGTTTCATTGAGGAGCGTCACGACTACTGGTTCCGGACCATCGACTGGAAAGACCAGGTCGCGGCCAAATAGCGACGTATGACTTGGGGGCCGGCCGCGTGGACCTCGCGGCCGGCCACTGTTTTTTTTGAGATAACCAACCATGACCCACGATTCTTCAGACGTCGCTGACGTTGCCCCCGGCCAACCGATGATTGAGTTGCATCAGATCAGCAAGTGGTTCGAGGACTTCCAGGCTCTGAGGGAAGTCAGTCTCGACGTCACTTCGGGCGAACGGGTTGTGGTGTGCGGGCCTTCGGGATCTGGGAAATCAACGATGATCCGCTGCATCAACAGACTGGAGCGCCATGATTCCGGTCGCATTGTCGTCGACGGCATCGAATTGACCGATGACATGAAGAACATCACCGCGGTACGCCGTGAAGTCGGCATGGTGTTTCAACAGTTCAATCTCTTCCCGCACCTGACCGTGCTGGACAACCTGATGCTGGCACCCATGAAGGCGCGCAAGATGTCGAAGAAGGAAGCGCGTGAGCTCGCCATGCTCTATCTCGAGCGCGTCCACATTCCCGAACAGGCGGCCAAGTATCCAAGCCAACTGTCAGGGGGTCAGCAGCAGCGTGTGGCCATCGCCAGAAGTCTTTGCATGAGGCCGCGCATCATGTTGTTCGACGAACCGACGTCAGCCCTCGATCCCGAGATGATCAAAGAGGTCTTGGATACGATGGTAGAGCTGGCGGAGGACGGAATGACCATGATCGTGGTGACCCACGAGATGGGATTTGCTCGAACTGTGGCCAACAACATGGTTTTCATGGATGCAGGTGAGATCGTTGAAACCGCGGCTCCCGAGGTCTTCTTTTCGTCGCCCGAGAGTGAACGGACGAAGACCTTCCTCAGTCAGATACTCATTCACTGAAATCGGGGCGGGGCGCGAGGGTGGTGATGATTCTCTACAACCTGCCCCACAGTAACTTCGGCGCCAAGATCGTGACTATCATGACGGTCAAGGGAATTGCTGATCAGGTTGAAATCAAAGAGCCTCCGGGTGGGTTGCGTTCTGAAACCTACCGTTCGGTGGTGCCGACGGGACAGATTCCGGCGCTCGTTGACGAAGACCTCATGATCAGCGAATCAGAGGCGATTGCCGAGTACCTCAATGAAGTATTTCCCGAGCCACCCCTGCTTCCCGAAGATCCAAAGCAGCGAGCCCGGGCGCGATTCTTGTCCCGGTTCCACGATCTTCATCTGGAACCACCCATTCGTGGGCTGTTCTGGCAGGTCCCGGAACGTAAACGTGATCTGGCTGTCGTGGACGAGGCTTTTGTGGCCATCCAGTCTCAGATCGATCGATTGGGGATGCTCGCGGCACCGGCACCATTCCTCGTCGGCGACCGATTGAGCCTTGCCGATTGCGGATATCCATCAACCTTGATGTATCTCGATATGTTGGCGGGGGTCTTTGGGCACGAGGTTCGATACGCACCCCACCTACGGTCGTGGCGAAAAACACTGCAAGCCCATCCGGATGTCGGCGCAGCATTGGCCGAGACCGAGAAGGCTGGGATGGGGTGGCTGCCCCGAAAATTGGCGGAGTAGGGCGAGGCTTGGTGTCAATCGACGCAGTATCAGATGACGCCGTGGCGAGCGTTGCCGCCGCCCTGGCGCAATGGGCCGCCGGATACTCATTCGAGGATATTCCTGTCGAAGTCGCCAATGAGGCCAAACGGTGCCTGCTGGATGCGACGGGGGTTGCCATTGCCGGGTCAGAGCACCCGATAGCGATTCTGCTGAGAGATCAGGTGTCAGCTCAATATGGCGCCGGCCCCTGCAGTATCATCGGTGGTGAGGCACCGGCGTCGCCCGCGGGGGCGGCGCTTGCCAACGGAACGGCTGCGCATGTCCTCGATTTCGATGACGTGTCCTATGAAGGCATGGTCCACGCCACAGCGGTTGTCTGGCCCGCTGTACTGGCTGCGGCGGAGCTGGTCGCGGCAAATGGTCGGGATTCCCTGACGGCATTTGTTGCAGCTGTCGAAGCTGAATACGCTCTTGGCCGCGCGTTCACACACGATCTGTTCTGGCGTGGTTGGTGGACGACGGGGTTACTTGGAGCATTGGGAGCTGCTGTCGGTGCCTCCAAGGTCTTGGGAGCGACCCCCGATACCATGCAGCAGGCCATCTCAATAGCGGCGTGCCAAACGAGTGGTCCCTATGTGCTCGTCGGTTCGCCCGTGAAACCGGTCGCCTGCGGTCGCGCTGCAGAGCTTGGCGTGCAGGCCGCACTCTTGGCCGAAGCCGGGATGACGGCGCCGGAAGATGCTTTCGAGAACCCGCATGGTCTGATTGCCATGTTCGGTGACGGCACGTTCCAACCGAATGAGCTTGAGAAGCTTGGCAACCGCTATGTTCTGTCAACGTCGCGGGTCGCATTCAAGAGGTACCCCGTCTGTGCCGGCGCGCAATCCGGAATCGAGGCCCTGGTGGGCCTCATGCAGGATGAAGCTCTCGCATCGGACGATGTTGTTGGCATCCGCTGCGAGGTCACACCGGATGTCGGTCATTACATGGCCTACGATCGACCTCAATCAGTTTCTGAAGCACAGTTCAGTTTGCCCTTCTGCCTGGCATGTGCGGCCATTCATGGCGACATATCTGTCTCCCACCTGGACGAAAGCTATATCCAGTCGGCGCACATCCGTGAACGCATGAAGACGGTAAGCGTTATCCATTCGGAGAAACTCGCCGCTGAAGAGGCCGCATCGCTCGACGTGCATCAGCCTGCGCGTGTTACAGTGCTGACGCGCGACCGGCGTGAGGCCTCAGCCTTCATTCCTGCGCCGACCGGCATGCCAGCGAATCCGATGTCCGATGCCGAATTGGATACCAAGTTCATCGACGCGGCGGGACATGTTTTGTCAGCAGCGGAGGCGGAAAGGTTGAAGCGCCGTCTCCGTTCCTTTGAGACCTTGGCGTCAACTTCGGAGTTGCTCCGCGATCTGTGAGGATCAGTCGTCCTGGATGATGGCGGTCGCCTCGACTTCCGCAGCAATGCCCGGCGCGAAAAATCCACTCATCCCGATCCAGCCCGTGACAGGCCGGATGTTGCTGAACACCTCGCCGTGGGCACGCCCGGCCTCCTCCCAACGCGACATATCCTTGAGGTACATGCGAGTCTTGATCACATCGTCCAGGCTTGCTCCTACTTCTTCCAGCGCGGCCTTGATCATGCGCAGGGATTCCTTGGTCTGCGCGTAAACGTCATCGGGAAACAGAATTGTTCCGTCGGGTGCGCTAGCCGTCGTCAAGCTGACTTCAATGACGTTACCGATCCGCACCGCACGCGAGAAACCGCATGTGGACTCCCAGGGCCGTCCTGAGTCGACATTTTGGCGCGCCATGGCGTCCTCTCCTTGTGGTCTTGTATGCCGGCGATCTTACATGGGGCAGGGATCATTGGGTAAACTCCGGGCCACCATTCCGATCCAGCGAATAGGGAAGGCACCCAGGTGACTGCAACCACCGCCGATCAGATCCCGCGAACTCGTGAACGCTACGGCGCCTATCATCGCGCGCGTGATTTCGCCGAAGACTCCGAACTCACACATGTGACGCGCGGTACGCCTGGC
>MDTE01018354.1_pt1 | contig 15938 bp, 20 predicted proteins | sample 811231 | NCBI WGS metagenome assembly MDTE01 (sample SAMN05326651, study PRJNA326480) | marine metagenome | isolation source: seawater | place: Indian Ocean: Red Sea | collected 2010
CACAGTTTATGCAAGTAGATTAGGTGAAACTCAGTTAGGTTCTGATAGAACAATCTCTCAACAACCTTATGCTGGTGTTTTATTTAAATCACAAAACGGTTCTACTTGGACTGCTGACCAAAACGAAGATTTAAAATTCAAAATTAAGAGATGTGAATTCTCTAATGTTACTGGTACATTAACTTTAGCAAACGATAGTTTACCTGTTAAAACATTAAAACAAAATCCAATTAGAACAACAAGTGGTTCTGGCACATTTAGAGTTTTCCACAAAGCACACGGTATGCATGGCGAAAATAACCAAGTTACAATTGCAGGTCTTGATGCTTCAACATCTTATAACGGATTGACTGGTGCCTCACTTAACGGAACATATACTACACTTTCAAACATAACACTAGATAGTTATGACTTAACAGTGTCAGATAGTACAACTGCTACATCATCTGGTGATGTTGGTGGCACAACTGTTACAGCAACTCAAAATAGATTGTTTGACACAGCAGTTGTATCATTACAAACTATGGAGGTTCCTGGCACAACGATTACAACAAATATTAGAACAACATCTGGTAAATCAGTTCATGGTGGTGAGACAGAGTTTAACTTGCAAGGCACATCAGCCGCAGTTTCGGTTGTACCTAACGATAACATTTACTTTACTACACCAAGAATGGTTGCAAGTCAACTTAATGAAACAAATCAATCTTCATTAAACGGCAAAAAAACATTCTTGTGTAATGTAAATTTATCAACATCTAATACTAAACTAACACCTGTTGTTGATTTGGCTAGAGCTAGTTTGTTTACTATTCAAAATAGATTAAATACACCTACTAGTTCAAACACTCCAGATTTTGTTGAAGAAACTGCTGCTTCAGGTGGTTCTTCTAGTGCAATTTATATTACTAGACCTATCACACTTGAAAATGCTTCAACAGCATTAGATGTTAGATTAACAGCAAATGTTAGGTCTTCTTCAGAGGTTGAAGTTTACTTTAGAACAACATCATCTGAAATTACAGATGATATTAACGACTTATCTTTTGTGCCTTTTAATAATAGTGGTGAAGAAGATGAAACAGTATCACCAGCTGAAGATGATGTTACATTTAAAGAATACAAATATACGGCGTCTAGTCTATCAGATTTCACAGCCTTTCAAATTAAAATCGTTATGAAAGGTAGTATATCTTCATATCCGCCGAGAATTAGAGATTTTAGAGGAATTGCATTGGCAGTATAAAACTATGGGTACTTATTTAAAAGTTGAGGGTTATGATAGTTTAGTTAGAGATACTGGAAGTGGAGCTATTGTAAATAAAAATAAGTCAGATTATGAAATTTACATGACAAGACTTAGAAGCAGACAATCTCAGTCAGACCAAATTAAAGATGCATGTAGAGAAATAAATAGTTTAAAGACAGAGATGTATGAAATTAAAAGTTTAATTAAGGAATTGGTAAATAAAAATGGCAGTTAGAAGTATTGCAACAACAGACACACTAGAAACTTTTAGAACGGAGTTTAATAACTTAGCCGCTCTGGATTTTGGTGATATTGCTACACTTGATAGTACATTGTCAGCATCAACAGTTATTGGTGCTGTTAATGAATTATCTGCTCAGGTTTCTGCTAACTTAGGTATCTTTATTGAAGACGCTTCATCATCAAGACAACAAGTTGGTGCTGGTCAAACTCTTAACTTTAGAGGCACATCAAATCAGGTTGACTTAACAGTTAGTGCTACAGATACATTGACTGCTAGTTTGCCGAATGATGTTACAATTCCTAATGATTTAAATGTAACTACAGATTTAAATGTTGATGGTGTTGGTACTTTTCAAAATCAGATAGTAGTTGATACTACACTAGATTTGCGAAGTGGTATTATTTCAGACAGCACTGGCACTATTTCTTTTGCAGATGAAAACTTAACAACAACAGGTAATATTACTGGTTCTACAATTAATGCTTCTTCAGTAGTTTCGTCTGGCACTATTACTGGTACATCAATTACTGGTACTCAATTAAACATTAATGAGACAATTGTATTTGAAGGTTCTTCAGCTGATGATTTTGAAACCTCTTTAACTGTTACTAATCCTACAGCAGATAGAACAGTTACAATTCCTGATGTTACAGGTACTTTAGTTACAACTGGTGACACAGGTTCAGTAACAAGTGCAATGATACTAAATGGTACTATTGCAAACGAAGATATTGCTGATGCATCTATCAGAGCGTCAAAATTAAATTTAGGTTCTGATACATTAACAGTTGACACACTAAACGCAAACACAATTACTGGTGCTGCTTCGGTTGCATCACTAGTTGCTCTTACTGCTAACGACAGTACAAACGAAACAGTTTTTATTACATTTGCTGATGGTGCAACTGGTAACCAAGGTCTTGAAACAGACACAGATTTAACTTATAATCCAAGTACAAATGTTTTAAGTACAACAGCTTCACAAGCCAATTACGCTGACTTGGCTGAGTATTATTCTGCTGACCAGGAGTATGAGCCTGGTACAGTATTAATGTTTGGTGGTGAACAAGAAACCACTATTGCAACAAGTGGCACTAATAAAGTTGCAGGTGTTGTATCTACAAATCCTGCTTATGCTATGAACGGTGCGTTATTAAAAAATGAAGGAGTTATTACAGTGGCTGTTGCTTTACAAGGCAGAGTTCCTTGTAGAGTTAGAGGTGACATTAAAAAAGGTGATATGATGATTTCAGGTGGCGATGGTGTTGCAATACCAGCTATAGAACCAGGACTTGGTACAGTCATTGGTAAAGCGCTAGAAAATTACAATTCACAAGACGAAGGTGTTATCGAAGTAGTGGTCGGCCGACTGTAATAAATATTACAGTTATGATTGATGATTTACTAGGTGAAGTTTTAAACTACGATAGATATGCCGATTATCAAATTCAAATAATTGATGAGAAAGGCAATGACCATTTTGCTAAAGACTTAATTAGTTTTGGTAAATGGGTTGAGGTTTGGAAATCATATCCAAATATCAAGGTTGAAGGCCTTGATGATAAAACATATCACACAAAATTAATAGACGAAGGTTTTAGAAGAGTAAACAGTAATCACTTGTTTATAAACAACAAGGGTGGTTTCTCTTTTAAAGAACACAAAGATGATACAAATGTGTATTTGCATGTTTTAAAAGGTGAAAAGAAAGTACACATGCTTGGCAATGTTTATACTGTAAAAGCAAATAATGGTATTCATATTCCTGAAGGCGTATATCATAAAGTAGATAGTGAACCTGATACATGGGCATTAAGTATTGGATATTTTAATATATGAATAGAATGATTTATGTAAAGACAACTGAAACATGTCAGTTGAATTGTAAACACTGTTTTACTAATGGTATAAATGGAGCTAAAATTTATTTTAATCCACATAAAACGGCCGATTGGGTTAAGAGATTACATAGTGAAGCATTTAATCCTTTAGACACAATGCATTTTGAATTTCATGGTGGTGAACCTTTCCTTGCACCAGTAAGTCATATGAGAATATTTTATGAAGAGACTAAAGACTTATGGCCTAACGCCTCATTCGGCATTACTTCTAATTTAACTTTTAAACTCAAAGATGAGCATTGGGATTTTATAAAAGGTCCTCTAGGCAATCGTATGGGCACCTCATGGGATCCTAAGATTAGATTTGAAAATGAGAAACAAGAGAAATTGTGGGAGAAAAATGTTAGGTCCTTGGTTGATGCTGGTGTAACAGTAAAACTTTTTATATCTGTTACAAAAGATACAGTCAACATAGAACCTATAGAGTTGTTAAAATGGGTAAAAGACTTAGGTGTACAAGAAATGGCACTAGAGAGGTTGACTGGTAATGGTAACGCATTATTACATCCAGAGATATTTCCTACAAATTTAGAACAAGACCAATGGTTCTTAAAAATGCATGAACAGATTGAAGAATATGACGCAAGACATTGGTTTGACAATGAATTTATGGAAACAATATATAACAAGTTTGAAACAGGTTTTCTCAAAGGTGGCACATTTTGTAGAGATTGTGAAGAAAAACTTTACACAATAAACGCAGACGGTACATTATCTGGTTGTCCTAATGCAGCTCCCGAAGAACAGTTTGGTCATATAAATGACGATATAAAAAGTCTTATAAATAGTCCAAAGAGAATTAAGAATATCGCATGTGAGCGGTCAAGGGATCCTAGATGTTACGAGTGTCCCGTTTTTATGTATTGTGGTGGTGATTGTCACCAACTTGCATGGCAAGGCGACATATGTGGTGCTCCTAAAAGTTTAATGAAATTATTAAAGGCACAAAAACATGGCAATATCTAATCCAATAAGTAAACAAGGAATCATTGATAGATTTGATGACCTTGTTCGTGATGTGGCAAATGCAAGTATTTCATATGGTACGAATTCAAAACCATTTTCTGAAATGCCTAATAATAGGTATGGTGGTTCTACAGGTGGTGTTAATGCAGGTATTACAGCCGCTAGTATTACAGGTGATTTAATTACAGCATCTACAATTAGAGTTGTATTACAAGCTGAAGCTGCAAATTATACAAATTTAAGAAATCAAAGAGCAATTTTATTTGTAACTGGACCTGGCGGAAATACAGGTTCAAGACCTACGGCAGGAACAGTTTTTGACAATACAGCAAAAGCTCATTTAGATACAGGTAACAGAGTGTCCACTGCTATGAATAGTGTTTCAGCTACAGGTGTTCTAAGTGGTGATGTAATTAGTGACACCAATTTAGAGACTTATCTAAACAGAATTAAAGATGCTTATGTTGCTGTTAGAAATAGTGCTGTTACAGACCAGATTAATGTTTGTCATGCAAGTTGTCATAGTTCTTGTCATGGAAGTAGAGGAAGAAGATGATTATTGAAACAAAGGCACCAATTGATATTGAAGATTTAAAAAAACATTTTACAAATAAAGATGTGTCTTATATTATTGATTACAAAATTTCAGATTTAAAAGGTGAAAAACTTTTAACTTATTTAAGTAACTTAGATTTACCATGTGATTTAAAAAACATAGATGACGAATTAATGAAAGATTATTTTTATTCATCATCTATCGTAAAGTGCAAAGCTTTAGAAGAAAGAGCAATTGATATTTTACATCAATTTAAAACTGTAAATAAAAATAGTTATGATGGTGAAGCATCAAAATTTATATCTGAAAACTTAGAGATTGTTCAAAAGTGGGCAAAAAAGTTAGATAGTTTATCACTATACAATTTACATATTGTAAAAGAAGGTGCTTTCAAAGAATATGTTGAACAACATCCAAAAGATGATACAGATGAATTAGAAGGTATCAACTTTATTAGCATCCTAAATAATACTAGGTTTTTTGAATATTATGGAAAAGTTGATGACAAAAATTTAACATATTACACTAAATATTTCAACGATTATATGTTCAGAGGTAAAAACCTTTTTGAATATTGGGCAAACGAAAACAACCCGCTATTTCTATTAACATGGGATATTGCAGAAGGAAATGGCAAAGATTACATAGAGGCTAGAAATGCTACACCTTTTTAATAAAATTTATCTTGCTACCGATAATGTCATTGATACAAATATTGACAGAGTTGTTATATCACAAACAAATGGTTTAGATACTCTTGATAGTATCAAGGCTGAACATGGCGATTTACTTGCATACGGCAGTTTAATTACAGATGTTATTGGTACTGATAAAAAATATTCTAGTGTAGTAAATATGTTTGACACTCTTGCTACTAAGAGTTCAGAAACAGGAAAAAGAGTTGTTGTATATGCAGATAGTACAGCATTTACTAAAGTAATTGCACATTGGTATAAAATTATTTTTGCAAATCCAGATAAAGCTGCTTGTAAGGATTTATTAGAAAACACAATTTTCAAATATAATGTATTCAGTAAAGGCCGTTTTAGTAGAAACTCAGGTAACACAGACATAAACCATAATATAGACATATCATCTTTTGACACAGAGTTTGACGCAGCTTCAGTTGATGCTACAGAAAAGTCAAACTTTGTAACTTCTCATAAATCAGGTTTCAATGTAGAGTTGTTATTAGCGACTTACTACAATAATGGTGACAGTAAAGAAGATTTAAAATCAATCATAAAAGTATTGATGAAAAAAGATTTAGAAAAATACTTGTACGAATTAAAAGAAATCTTTTTTGTACACCTACTTAATAAAAGTTTTACAGATAAATTAAGTTTGGCGAAAACATATACTTGGTCAAACTATAACGAAGTATTATCTGATACTACAACTTATGCCGATTTATTCTTATCAGATAGAATATGGGCATACAAGTATATGAATTTTGCATCTACAGGTGATAATATTAAATTTGATGCTATCACAGATACAGATGTTGCAAACTTTAAAAAGTTTACAGAAATTTCAGGTTCATCTTGGAATGAAGAAAATGTATATACACAAATTAAATCAGATGTAAATAAATTAGACTTCTTAGATATCTACTCTGATTTTACAGACGAAAGACTAACTGCTCTACTAGATGCTGAAGCTACTTTTGAAAACGCAGCCGGTTCATTCTTTTCAATAGACTTAGAAACAGTAAATCATTATTTCATTCAGACGATTTTAGAGAACAAAACAGATAAGACTTTCTTAGGCAAATATTCTATCACCTAATGAGGTAAAAGTGTGTCGTTTTATGATGTTATTGACAAAAAGGTCGTTGACTATTGCGAGATAGTATGTTGTCTATTTGAACACTGTAATTTCAATTGTGTATTCTGTCCACAAAATCATAATAGTGTTGATTACGCCAATAGAGATGATATATTGGCAAAAGCACCAATTATTGCAAACTACATAAACAATAATAACAGGTCAAGATATTTTTCTATCCATATTATGGGTGGTGAGTTATTTCAAAATAGATGGATTGATGAAGGTTTTTTAGAAATATATGAAGACTTTATTAATGCAATAAAAGACCAGGTTTCAACAGATAAAAAAGTAGTATATAACTTTGTAACTAATCTGGCGTTTACTCGTAGAACAGAAATGTTATATTTTTTAGAGAGGAACGATTTAAAAGTTTCTATCTCTTATGACCCACATGGTCGTTTTAATCCGGCGCAGAAAAAAATCTTCTTGGAAAATCTTAAAATTTTTTGTCACCATATTCGAATGGTATCTTGTGTGATGACTAAAAATAGTATGCGAAGTATTATTGATGGTGATGAAACTTTTGATTACCTCTATGACTTATATCCTGTAGATTTTGACCATTTGTTACCAAGCACAGGTACAAAAGCAGATAGAACATTAATGCCTAAAGAAAGTGAAGTATTAGAATTTTATAAAGTTTTAGTTGACAGATATCCAGAATGTATAAACATATTGCCATTTACAAATGGTAAACCTCAAAATAAAATGACATGTACTAGAGGTAATAGTTTGACAGTTATGCCAGATGGTTCTATACCAAAAGGTTGTTCTGGTTCTGTATTACTTCAAGACTATAATACACCTGATTTAGGCGGTACTAAGATAATTGAAAATTGGGTAGATAAGTATAACTGCTTTGAATGTAAATATTTTCAAAGATGCCCTATGAGTTGTTTCATCAAAGCTGACTTTAAACACATTGAAGAGGATTTGGATGATTGCGTTTTCAGGCAGACATTTAAATATAGAGATGAAAAATACACTTAATATCGCTTTCGTAAACCCACCTCATGCAGACTGGTCATTAGCTAATAACATGACTTATCTAATGGTACAAAGCCATTATAACCTGAATGGCAAGTTTAAGTCAAGCGTAAATTGGATTCCTGCACCTTACAAATTTAACAAATACGAAACCATTGAGGAGATATATGAAGAAATCAAAGAAGCAGATGTTATTATGTTTAGTTCTTACGCTTGGAATTATACTATCATTGACAGTCTTGCTGAATATATTGATAAAGTGGCACCAGAAAAAACACTGGTTATTGGAGGACCACACATTGGAACAAACGAACCAGAATTACTTGAAAGAAGAAAACAACTTTACGATTTTATATGCAAGCCCACCAAGCCAGGTGAGCCGTTCATGGAAGATTTGATTAATAGTTATTTTGAAAATAATGGTGTGATTAGTATTGATTGGATTAGTTGGGAATTAAGAAACTTACAAGGCAAACAACATAACATAAACACTGAAATATCCGTTTACGAAGAACATTTTGATTATATAAAAGAAACTTTAGAATATGCAAAAGCAAATAAAATGGAACCTTTTATGATAATAGAAACTACAAGAGGGTGTCCATATAAGTGTGTATATTGTGAATGGGGTGGTGGCACAGGCACAAAGATTATTAAGAAAGATATGGAGTTGGTAAAAAGAGACATAATGGCCTTGAAGAGGGCAGGTTATCGTGATGCATATTTAACAGATGCAAACTTTGGTGCTTTTGAGGATAGAGACATTGAAATTTTTAGATTTGCATGGCACAATAATTTTAATTTGACTGATATATCTACTATGAAATCAAAAAGTCTTGAAAGAAGAAAAAGACTTATTGATAGATGGTTTGAAATTGTAGGATATGGTCCTGAAAAACATAGTAAAGCAGAGGGCGGTACAGATATGTGGGGAGAAACAGAATATGTTTCAGTTGTACCTACTGTATCAATTCAATCAATCAGTGATGAGGCAATGAAGATATCTAAGAGAGTTGATTTGTCATGTGAAGATAAACTAGAGTTAAGTAGGCATATTGAAAAGAGATGTAGAGAAGAGGGGTTTCCTGTCCCTGCCTTAGAATTAATTTTAGCAATGCCTGGTTCTACTCTACAAGATTTTTATGATGAAGTAGAAGTCATATGGAATTTTAAAGCGTGGTCATCTTTTAGACATGACTATATGTTTTTACCAGATAGTGAATTAAATGCAAAAGAATATAAAGAACAACACAAAATAAAAACAGTTGAAGTATTTTCAGATATTGTTGATGAAGATGGTATTGATAATTGGAAAACTTTATATAAAAATAAGAAAACACACTTTAATACAATGTTATCTTGTTATTCATACACAGAGGAAGATATGAAAGAAATGTGGTTTATGAATAACGCAGCTAATTATTTGTTACAAAACTTCTATACTGGCATACAAGACTATTGTAAACCACAAGATTTTGCTAAAGAGTGTTTTAATGTAATATCTAAACTTGATGATTACAAACCATTAAAAGAAGAAATAGATGATATATTTAATCCTGATACACCACCTAGGTCTATAAGAAAGTTAGGTGGCCAATTTAGAGTTGTAACAATTGAAGATATGTTAAAGAAAAATATGCCGATTATCAAGTCGGAAGTGATGTCTAGGATATTGAATAAATAGTGGTATGATTGATGATATTAAAACAAAAGGTTATGTGAAGTTCTATGAACCAGGTATAAACGATTTGGTAAACATAGATGAATACACCTTAACAAACACTGAAGAAAGACAGAGAGATAATGGTGAAAAAGATGTTGACACTTTTCTGCGCCAAAAATTAGATGTAGTACACACTTTTTTACACCAAAAATTTATTAGACCAACATATCGCAATTCAGAATGTACATATTGGAATATTTGGGACGGTGTAGATAAAGACAATCAAGGGTGGCATACAGATTTTATGGAAGGATATGATTTATTCTTCTTGTATTATTTTGATAGTACAAAACCCGAAACTGGTGGGGGCATATCTTTTAAATATGGTGATAAAGAAGATAGTTTTCAACCAGTAAAAGGTGATTTATTTTTAGTTTCAAACGAAAGAGGTTTCTGGCACAAGGCTGGTGATACTTCTATACAGAGGAGAGTTGCAAGTTTCAACTTTAAAACAAATGTTGTATAATGAAGAAGAGTTAGAAAAAATTGGTGATTTGTTTGACGAAAAGAAACAGTTGTCAAAAGAGCGTGACCTATGCGCTGAATTTTACAATGTAATGTTATCGTATGCAAATAATAATATTGATAATCCAGAGAAATACAAATATTACTTAGATGTTGTAGAGATTATGGAACCGTATGCAAAAGATACAAAAGAAAGAATACGAGAGATTAATAGGGAGTTATGTAAATTTAGTGGTACACAAGATATTAAAGAAACACCGTATCACTTAGAATGTGAGGATAGATATGGATTTAGCAAACCTAGATTATAATGACCTATTTACAAAAGGTTTTATAGTAGGTAAGTTTCCAGAAAATATAGATGAGTTTTACAATTATGATTTTCCTAATTGTGAAGACCCAAATATCGGCGAAGATGCAGGTGTACCAAAAGAAGCTGAAGCATCTTTAAAAAAACTTCAAAAATATATTGCAGATAATTTAATATCCAAAGTTTTTCCAGACTTTGAATATAAAAATGTTGGCATGTGGGAAGGTGTTGATGAAGGTTCGTCTGAATGGCATAATGATTGGGAAGATGGCAAAAACATGAATACAAATGTTTTAGTTTATCTTGATGATACAACTGAACACTCTAACAGTATTCAAGTAAGAGATAGTCATATTGAATATGTAGTTTTTCCAAAAGCAGGCGATTTTGTATGGTTAAATCAAAGTAAAGGATATGAACACAAAGCTAGTCACAATGATGGTCGTAGAAGAGTATTATCATTTGAGTTCTTTGTAAAAGGTTTAAAATAATGTTTCAAGTGAATGTTGATGATTTTAAAAATATAGGTTTTACCTATTGTGATTTAAGTCAAAGAGTGCCGGATAGATTTGACAAATTTACATATACAAATGCCACAAATGGCAGTGCAATAGTAATTGACCCTAACGCTGACAGATTGATGAGAAAGTTACAACGAATTGTAACTGAATGGGTTATAAGACCTCATTATAAAGATGTACAACAAATAGGTTATGATATGTGGCAAGGTGTTCCACCAGATTTAAAATACTTTCACAATGATTTTACAGACCACAAAAAAAGTCATAATAGCAATGTGTTTATATTCATAGACGAATGTTCTGGTGACAATATGAATTTTTTAGAAGTAAGAGCTGGACTAGATGAATTTTATCAAGTTATACCAAACAAACACGACTTAATTTGGTTAAATCAATCTGAACAGTTTACTTACAAAATGATACACAAAACAGGCAAAAACAGAATATTGAATTTTAGGTATTATATTAATGGACTTGATAATCAAACCAACTGAGTTATGTAACTTTAAATGTACTTTTTGTTCTAGTACAAAAATTGCCGAACATGGTAAAGTAGTATTAGACCACGATTATATTTTTAGATTTCTCAAAAGATATCCAGATACAAAAACTATTATTGTAAATGGTGGTGACCCATTGATGATGGATCCCGAATACTATTGGAAGATAATCTATCACTTAGAAGAACATAGATATCCTGCTACGCTTAGTTTAACAACCAATTTATGGCCTTTCTACAAAAATCCACAAAAATGGAAAGGTGTATTTAATCACCCTCGTACAGGTATTGCAACATCTTTTCAGTATGGTGGTGGTAGATTAAAAGGTGATTACACAGAATTTACGGAAGATGACTTTTGGAAATGTTCAGATGCAATGTTAAAACATTGTGGTTATAGGCCAGATTTTATCGCAGTTATCGTACCTGAAAATGCACATACAGTTATTAAAACAGTTGAGTTAGCAAAGAAAATGGGTGTAGTCTGTAAGGTAAACTATGCAATGTCTAGTGGCGAACAAGACAAACCATTTTTGAAAGCAGATATTTACAAGTCATATATTGAGATATACGAGGCGGGTTTAGCTGAGTGGGAATACAACACTAAACAAATGTCAGTTAGATTAAGAAGAGAACAAACGACATGTCCTCTAAGTAGAAGTTGTGATAGTGGTATTCGTGCATTTAATCCTGGTGGTGATTATTATTCTTGTGGTGCTTTTGGTGATGACCAAGATAAATCTATAGATTTTGAAAAAGAAATGAAAGGTGATTTCTTTACACCATTATCAGACGATATGCATTTGACAATGATGAAACAATCTTGTTTAACTTGTCCTATGTTTCAGATTTGCAATGGTTGTAGAAAAACAATTAAAGATTATAAAGAACATGGCCTTGTAGAACAACATTGTAAGAAAATGAAAACTATAGCGCCAGATATCTTAAAAATAAATCGAATAAATAAGGAAGTAACACCTTATGTGGATGAAAGTATATGATTATTGAAGGTTTAAATCATTTATGGCCAACGCCAGTTTTAAAAACAAAGTTCGAAACACCTAGTGGTGTCATTGAACATTTGTTAACTGAATATGGCGATGCTAACAAAAAATCAGCAAATGTATCTGGCGATAACTTGTTTGATGATTTAGAATTAGTCGAGTTTAGACAAAATATTGTCGTTCCTGTTTTTAAACAATATTGTAATCCTTACTTTGATTTAGATAAAAAAGATTATGATTTGAGAGCTTGGTTAACAGGCTACGGTACAGGTTATGCAATGCCTAAACATAATCATTCAGGCAGTCATTTGAGTGCCGTATTTTACTTATTAGTTGACAAGAAAGGTGGTGAATTAATTTTACATGACCCACGCACAAACGCAAATCGTGGTTACAAAGATGAATTTAATAATATGTTCGAGATGGAGAGATTTAATCCAGAGACAAATGATGTGATAATGTTCCCTAGTTTCTTATATCACAATGTAGAAACTTATACTGGTTCATTAAGACTTGCAATGCCTGTGGATTTAATATTATATTAATGAAACCTATAACTGTATCAATTAACCCTAGTTATTTTTGTAATTTTAGATGTAACTTTTGTTACTTAACACCTGAACAATTAGGTGACCAAAAAAGAATTAGTTTAGTTGATTTAGATAAGAGGTTAAATCAAATCAGTCAATACAGAGAGATTGATTGGATTGATTTATACGGGGGAGAGATTGGTGCCTTAAAGAAAGAATACTTTTATGGTATTAGAGATGTTATAAGAAAATATTATGGTGGGAAAATTAATATTATAACAAACTTTAGTATGTTACATGAAGGCTTTTTTGAAGATGACTTTTACCTTAGTGTGAGCTTTGATTTTGAAGCAAGGGAGAAATCTGATAAAGTGTATCAGAATATGCTTCGAAGTGAGGTGCCAATTGCCGTATTGATACTTGCTAGTGAAAAAGTAATACAAAAAGATGTATCTGAAATGATTACTATGATGAATGCTTGTTCAAGTATCGAAAGTGTTGAGATAAAACCATATTCTACTAATCAAGCAAATCAACAAGGTGTTACTCATAAAGACTTTGAAGAGTTTGTAAAAAAGTGGATTGAAAATCCTACACCTAAGAAATTTGATTTTATAAATGAGGGTAGAATTATAAGAAGTTTAAATAGAGAATATAATGCTTTTTCAGATAATCATATTTACATAACACCTAATGATAAGTTTGGTGTTTTAGAATTTGATGATAATGACAATGAATATTTTAAAGAGTTGGATGATTTCAATGATTATATTCAATGGGCTGCAAGTGAACCATTTAAAAATGTATCTGAGATATGTAGAAGATGTGTTTACTATGGTACCTGCCTAACTGAGCATTATAGATATGTTACAGATTTAAAATATTCATGTAACGGTTATAAAGGATTACTAGATTGGTATGATGAAAGATTGGAAGATAAAACAAGAATTATATCACAGGCTCAATAGAGAACATAAAGACGATTTGAAAGATGTTGTCATTATTAAAAGTCCAGATGTAATAGATAATGCAATTAAGTATTTTACTGAAAAAGATTTAGGGTGGGTGTATCCTGCTAAAAGTTACGCTGTGGCTATCTGTTATGCTTGGTGGTTATCTCTTGATTTTAAAGAAGACTTTTATGATTTACTAAATGACAAAGATTTACTATATGGTAACGACCCATATTTTAAACATTATAGCGCTGATAAAGACACATACAATGCTATTTTAGATAAAGTGTTACCTATAGACGAAAATAGAGGCATGGTTTCAGATATAAAAAAGTGGTACACTGCTGAATTCATGTTATAAATATACATAAGGAGATGAGTTTATGATTACAATTGATGGAAAGAAATATGATGAAAAACAATTTAGTCCTGAATTGCAGAATTACCTAACAGTAAGAAATGAAATACAAATTGGTAGGACTAGACATGTTTTAGAGATTGAAAAAATTGATGTGCTGACTGACCACTACAATAAAAAGATTGTAGAATTACTGAAGAAAGAGAAACCGGAAGAGATAACAGATGGCAGCGATAGCAAATCTAACGATTGACCAAGGCGCAACCTTTAGTTCAGATGTTACTGTAAAAGATGCAAACGGTAACGCATTTGATTTAACAGGTTATACGGCAGAAGCCAAAATGGCCAAAGGTTATAATTCGACAAGAACACGAACAACTATGACCACAACAATTAATGCAGACCCGACAACGGGAATAGTTACTTTATCACTTACTGCTACAGAAACGGCAGCCCTAGATGCACCAGCCAGATATGTTTACGATTTAGAGATTACTTCAGGAGCGACAGTTACCAGAGTTATTGAGGGTATAATTAATATTCGACCCAATGTTACTACATAATTAAACTCATTTTTCTTATAAATATAGTGTAGGAGAGAGTTTATGCCTGATATAACAGCAAAAATTAATGTAAATACACAATCTGGACCACAACAAGTCGCAGTTACTTTACCATCTGCTCAGGCAGCTGCCAATTCATCTTTGCAGTTAAAACAACTCGGTGATGTTGATACAACAAACTTAGATGATGGAGCAATATTACAATACAGGTCGAGTGATGCAAAATTTGTTGCTCGTACTGAAATTATTACAACAACAGGAACATTAGTGTTCAATTGTGGGAGTTTCTAATAAATGGCAACAGTAATTCAGATTAAACGAAGTTCATCAACTACCGCCCCGAGTACCTTAAAACAAGGTGAATTTGCGTTAACTTTTGGGACAGGTACTCAAGCAAATAGTGGTGATAGACTTTTTATAGGTACTGGTGCCGTTGATAGTAACGGTGATGCTAGTTCTATTGATGTAATTGGTGGTAAATATTTCGCAGATTTAAATGACCATGTTCATGGTACTTTAACAGCTAGTTCAACAGTGATAGTCGATAGTAACTTAGCTATCGACACAATGAACATTGGTAATAGCGCTACAACAGGCGGTCTTTTAAAATTCAATGAGGGCACAAACAACGGTACAAACTTTGTTGCTTTACAAGCAGCTGCAAGTTTAGCAGCTTCAACAACTTTTGTTTTACCTGAAACAGATGGTTCTACAGGACAATTTTTAAAAACTGATGGTTCAGGAAATTTAGCCTTTGCCACAGTAAATCAATTTATCAACTTAGCAGGTGACACAGGTACAGATACTTACAATACTGCTGAGACTTTAACATTTGCGGCTGGTTCAGGATTAACTACAGTAATTACAGACAATACTGTTACTTACAATGCAAACGCATTAACAAATTCAAACTTGTCAGGTAGTGCAGCTATTTCAAATGCAAACTTGGCAAATCCAACTATTACATTAGGTTCATCTACATTAACACTTGGTGCAACAACAACTGATATTGCAGGTTTAACATCACTTGCAATTGACAATGTATCAATTAATGGTAATAGTATATCAACAACTGATACAGATGGCAACTTAACAATTTCACCTGACGGCGAAGGCACAGTTGTAGTGCCATCTGGTTACGAAGATAGAACAGGTTTCTCAGACAACTCACTAGCCAACAAAGCATATGTTGACCAAGTTGCACAAGGTTTAGATACTAAACCATCATGTAGAGTTGCTACAACAGCAAACTTATCAGCAACTTATTCAAACGGCACTG
>MDTE01119730.1_pt1 | contig 15937 bp, 10 predicted proteins | sample 811231 | NCBI WGS metagenome assembly MDTE01 (sample SAMN05326651, study PRJNA326480) | marine metagenome | isolation source: seawater | place: Indian Ocean: Red Sea | collected 2010
ATGAAGTAATTGGAGATCTAAATGAGTCGGGCATGAAGATTACAGCGCTTATGGGATCAACAGCTGAGAACTTGGCACAAACAAAATTTCCGAATGCCGAGGTGATTGGGTTACAACAGCAAGAGGCGATGATGGAAGTAGCTTCTGCACGCGCAGATGGTGTCGTGCTAGAGGAATATCTAGCTTTGCCATTTGTAGCAAACAATCCGGATAAAGTGCGAGTACTTAATCCTGGAACACCTTTTTCAGATGCATTTGGTACTTGGGCTGTGCGACCAGGCGATTATCGATGGCTGCAATATTTAAACAACTGGCTCAGATACTATAAGGCGAAAGGCACTATCGATGCACTTTATGCTGCAATCATTGAGCCGACATTTTATAAGTAAGCATTCTGTTATCTTTTAGCAAAAAAGCATGGGGGAAGCGGTGCAAATCGCTTCCCCCATTTTGTTGGAGGTTGTATGCGCTGAAGGTATACGCTTTCTGCAAAACTCAGCTTTTAGTCCGGCTGAGAAAACATTGCAATTTTGCTAATTTCAATAGGGCTTACTGGCGCTCTGGGCGCGAAGAAGCCATCTTCTGCAAGTGTAGTCTGAGTTTCTTTAGACATAAACTCCGCTAGTATCGGCGCACAGTAACGCCCTTGGCATCGTCCCATACCAGCTCTTGTGCGTTGCTTCACTTCACCTATAGATACGCAGCCCGCACGAATAGCGTCTGATATATCGACTAATTTTACTGATTCACAGCGGCAGATTATTGTTTCTGGAGTGGCAAGCTCTGTGTTTACTCGACTAGTTTCAAATAACTTCCACAAGCCAGATTGAAATTGTTTGTGTTTAGATAGTTGAAGTCGGGATTTTGCTCCTTCCATTGCTAATTTGTCACTAGGCGCATGATGCAAAGTGCTTGCAATGTGTATTCCTGTTAGGATGCCTTCTTCAGCCGCGGAGTAAGCACCACCAAGCCCCGCACAATCTCCAACTGCATAAATATTTGGCACAGTAGTTTCAAAATTGCTCGAGCGTTTAACTACCAGCTGTCTTCGATACTCATCAAATTGATGCTCGCAGCCTAAAGAGCGAAGTATCATGTTAGACGGCAGAAATCCATACCCCATGCAGACGACATCGATATTTAGAGGATCAATGGACGAGCCCTTATTCTTTGCAGAAGATTGTAAGCGTGCGCGCAGGCCATGCCCACTTTTCTCTATTGATACTATTTGGTGTTTATACCAAATAGGAATTTTTTTGAGTTTGAGTTGGAAAACATAGCGCATACCATCTAACAGTAGCCTCCTAGAGCCGCGATACATGTTGTAAAGAGCCCGCCATGAGTTTAAACCAGGGCGACTAGCTGATTCAGCTACTCCGACAACTATTGCGCCAGCTTTAGATAGTTCGAGTGCCACTTGCAAGTTAAACGGTCCGTTACCAGCTATTAAAACTCTTTGTCCAGGAATGATGCGGTATGTACGAAGTAACGCTTGAGCTGCGCCAGTTGTCATAACGCCTGGAAGAGTCCATCCAGGGACAGGTAAGCCGCGCTCATAGGCGCCCGTTGCTACGACTAGATTCTCTGGTCGAAACCATCGAGGTTGTCCGCCGCAGATTGTCAGAATATCCTTTTCGGGAAAGCTCGCCCAAACTTGCGCATCAGTAACAATTTTTACACCCGCGTTGGTTGCGCGTTGAATGACGTCTTGGCCTAGTTTCATTTGCCGATCCGATTTTCGCTGGATCAGTGATTTATGGTGAAGCGCTGGTTGTTTACAGAACTGCCCACCAAGTTGCACTCGATCATCTAGGAGAATTACATCAAGACCACTTTCAGCTGCGGCAGCCGCCGCAGATATACCGCCAATGCCTCCACCAATTACTAAGAGTTGTGGCATTTCTATTTCTGGTGGTTGGATATGTTCATCCCGTATAGTTTCTGTCGCATGATTTGTTTCAGCTAGAAACTTTTGCCGAGCGATCTTCATGGGGCGATCAACTTTCGTTAGACAGGCTCTCTGATTTGGTTGTCCATCGATTTCGACCAGGCACTCATGACATACGCCCATTCCACAAAATATTCCACGAAGCTCCCCTGAGCGACATACCCTAAGATCATATATTCCGTGCGATGCTAGTGTTGCGGCTACGCTGTCGCCTTGTACAGCGGGTAACAACTGTCCCTCAAAATCTATTGTCGTTGTCATTAATCATCCAATTGTAATTAAATAACTATTTTGTGTTTGACGTATCGATATTAGTCAGAAGCCCGTTAGAGTTCAGCGCTCTTGACCGTGATTATCTCAGAAGTGTGTCGATCTAGGGTAGGGCCGACCAAATCTTTTAAGTCATGCTAGGCGTTTCCCAGCTACAAACGTACAATGGATGGTATGGCTAACCAACAAAAAACCATTAGATCGTCTATAAAGCGTCTCCTAGCACCTTCTAGTATAGCTATAGTGGGGGGCACTTGGGCAGACGCGTTATTTGAGCAAAGTACGGTACTCGGATATGAGGGGTCACTCTATCGGGTTAACCCTAGTCGCGCCAGGTCTGACCGCAAGAACTTTTTTGCGTCCCTTGAAGAACTTCCGGAGATTCCAGACGCTGTTTTTTTGGGGGTTAATCGAGAAGCTACGATCGATCTTTTATCGACGATGCGAAAGATGGGTGCAGGTGGAGGTGTTTGTCTAGCAAGTGGATTTGACGAGCTGTGTACTGATGAAGGTTATGAATTTACAGAAAAATTGAAGTCTGTAGCAGGCGACATTCCTTTTCTAGGGCCCAATTGCTATGGAATGGTAAATTTTTTTGATCGTGTTGTTCTTATGCCTGATCAAATTCCAAGAAATGTACCTAGTTCGGGGGTTTGTGTTATTTCTCAGTCGGGTACAGTGGCCCAAAATATAATGTATTCAGATAGATCTTTACCATTGGGATATGTGTTGTGTGTTGGCAATCAAACTTCTCTTTCCATTCATGAGTTAGTTAATGCCATTCTTGAGGATGACCGCGTTACCGCGATAGGTATCTATCTGGAGGGTTTTAGTAGTCTTTCAGAGTTTAGTCTGTGTGCTGAAAATGCATATAAGAAAGGGATCCCTATTGTTGTTGTTAAATCCGGACGTTCTGATGTCGCTAAGCGAACTACGTTTAGCCACACTGGTGCTATCGGTACGCATGAGCGATATGTAGATGCACTACTTGATCGTCTCGGTGTGATTCGCTGCGATAACTTGCCTGAATTTACCGAGACCCTTAAGTTACTCCACCTTTTTGGTCCAACTCTTGGGCGTCGTGTAGCTGTTTGTGGATACTCAGGTGGAGAGATGGCAATTGCTAGTGATCTAGCGCAGCGCTATGACATTATGTTGCCAACATTGTCGTCTACTACAGAACAGAGACTGAGATCAATCTTAGGTGATCGTGTAAATCTTTCAAACCCGCTTGATATTCAGACATTTATTTGGCGCGATCAAGAGAAATCAAGAGCTTGTTTTTCTGAGTTAATGTTAGCTGACTGTGACTGCACAATTCTTTTTCTTGATCATCCCGACTTGGTGGGATTGGATTCTACTTTATATGAGAACGCGACCACTGCCTTCTTGGCCGCTTCTTCCCAAGCGAATAGAAAAGCAATTTATGCCACCTCTTACTCTGAATCAAACACAATATCCATGAGGGATAAGGCTATAGAGTTAGGTGTCGCACCCCTGCAGGGTATGGTAGAAACATTCAAAGCTATTAACAATGTAGCCAAGATGCGTGAGGCCTGGTCGAATTTTCTACCCCCTAATCCAAGCATCGTAAGCATTGAGCATGATGCTACAATTTTTACCGAAGTAGATTCAAAAAAGATACTTGCCAATTGTGGGTTGTCAATACCTATTCATCGTATAGTTCCTCTGCAACAATCAGTTGCTGCTGCTGAAGATATCGGATTCCCAGTTGCACTCAAGATAATATCGAATGATATTGTGCATAAATCGGATCATGGAGGTGTTATCTTAAATTTGAATAGCCCCAGAGAAGTTAAAGAAGCTGCGGAAAGCATCCAGCCTCTAGGAGATACGGTCTTGGTTGAAAAGATGATCGTAGATGCAGTTGCCGAACTGATCATTGGTGTTGATGTTGATCCACAATTTGGACCAGTAATATTGTTAGGTGCAGGTGGTATTTTTGCTGAGCTCATCAAAGATACTAAAGTATTGCTTCCGCCCTTGGCCGAGAATCAGGTAGCCGAAGCGTTGAAACAGCTTAAGATATTTCCTTTAATAAAAGGATTTCGTGGACAGCCAGCGGGGGATAAAGACGCAGTTATCGCCGCAGTTGTGATAGTCGCAAACCTAGCCGAGCATCATAAGGATTTTCTTCTTGAGCTCGACATTAATCCATTACTCGTTAGACCGGTAGGCAAGGGTGCTGTTGTAGCTGATGCATTTGTGCGTGCTTCCGAAGATATGCTAATGGCAACGGCTACATAAATTCTTCAGCATGATATCTTACGAAAAATAAGTGAAATGACATCCAGGAATATTGCATTACTAATTGGAACAGCAGTTATTGTTGCTGCACTTGTTTTTAGTGTGGGATCGATTTGGCGCAACCACGTGGATATCCAGTCTAATTTGTCTGAGGAGGCGCATCCGATAATAAAGGACTTCTTGGTTCCTGTAGTTCCCTTTACTAATATTGCAAAGCTTGCGTTGTCAGAGGGTCATGAGATTTGGAATGATCGTCCTGGTGTTGTTGTATTCGATTATGACAGAGATGGTGATCATGATTTCTATGTGACATCTGAGTTGGGAGAACCAAATCATCTTTACAACAATCAGGGTAATGGTCAGTTTATAGATGTTGCCATTGCGGCTGGTGTTGGTGCAAAGCAACACAATAATACGGGTGTTGTTGCTTGTGATATCAATAATGACGGATATCAAGATCTGTATGTTGGGGCATGGGGCCTTGTTGGAGATCGTTTAGACTTTAGGTCACATGTAGAGGACAAGTTTAGTAAGGACTTATTATTTCTAAATAATAAGAATGGAACATTTAGAGATATTTCAGATTCAGCTTTTGGAACTGCGGTGAATTTTCGATCTGCAACGACTATAGCCTGCGCTGACGTTAATAGTGATGGATGGTTAGATATTTACGTCGCAAATCTGCTTGATGACGATTTCAGATTTCTTTCGACTAGCCATGCTGGGCATTTTAATACTTTATATATTAACGAGAGGGATTTGACTTTTAGCGACCAATCTTTTGTCGCTGGAGTGCAAGGTCCACAGATCGTGCTTCGCGATAATGAAGGTCATCCAATCGTCTTTGTTGATCCTGATAGTGGAACTGAATATGAGGGATATGATCATTCAATGCGAGATGTCGAAGGTAATCGTATTGGAGATCCGACAGGTCAAACTCATTCCGTTCTATTTTTTGATTATGATGAAGATAATGATCCGGATTTATGGCTTGCAAATGATGGAGATCGATTGCACATCTATCGCAATGATTCAACGCCGAGCAACGTAGAATTTGTATTGGTCAGTCAGGGCACACCAATTGCTAAGGCTGGTGCATGGATGGGCTTTGCCATTGGTGATTACGATGGTGATCATGATCTAGACGTTTTCGTTACAAATATGGGATATCACCCAAGGCTGAGACCGCCCCTTGATAAGGCGAACGGTACTTGTGAATACCATGATCAGTTTGACTGGGGTACTTGTTTGCATTTCATGCTTAAAAATACGCATGAGTCTGCTGAAAACTCCTCTGCCCTAGATTTTTATGATGTCGCAGCAGAGACCTATGTTGATCCGAACCGCTATATGCCGCCTTATTCTCTTAATCAATCGAATATTCATGAGACGCAGCAAGTACCAAAAGGTCTCGCCGCTTATGATTTCGGATTTGGCGCGACTTTTTTTGATATAGAAAATGATGGTGATCAAGATCTTTACTGGTTGGGATCAACGATAGCTCGAGGTAGGGGACCTGGTGGCGCTCTTTATCCAAGTGCGGGGCGGATGTTGCGCGGCGATGGCAAAGGTAGATTTCAGGACATTACAGTGGAGGCGCATGTGCTTAATATCGCCGGCGTTAGATACGACCTATTGACTGAAGATTTTGAACCGGCCTCTCTCGGAATTAATCCAATGCTGCATGAAAATGGTAAAGGGTTGGCTCATGGCGACTTTAATAATGATGGATATGTTGATCTCGTAGGAACGAATAGTAGTGGGCCTGAATATGATGAGTTCCCGCCTGCAAAGAATACAGGCGTAACTCCTAAGCCAGGTCCAATATTTCTATGGCTAAATGGAGGAGGTGAGAATAATTGGATAACATTGAGGCTTCAGGGCCGCATGGCGATTGACGGAACCGGTACAAATGCGGACGGTATTGGTGCAAAGGTATTGATCACTACAACCCATAGAAATCGCGATGAGCCACTTGTTCAGCTACAGGAAGTACGAGCTGGTTCAAGCTATTTGTCTATGGATAGTGTTGAACTAGAATTTGGTTTATTGGATGCTATAGTGGTTGATGAGGTTCGAATTTTTTGGCCAAGCGGGCGAATACAAATTCTGAATAACGTACCTGTGAATCAACAACATTTACTGGTTGAGCCTCAAGGAAATTAGTGTATCAGCGTTGAGGCATTATTTGCCATTCATTCGATGACGTATTACATCCAATATGTTCTCGACCAAGCTATACCAATGATCTTGCGTAAGACTCTTAATGGCTTGCTCGTTTAGCCCACCAGGAGTTTGGTGATCTTTAACAAACGCATCAAACTGTATCGATTCTGTTTCATTGGCTAAAGTAGACAGGCCATGAAACATGCTTAAGGCATACTTCTGCGCTAAGTCTTTGCTGACACCTTCTCGGATTAGCCACTCTATTGTAGTTCGTAGCAGTTCAAAGTAAGGCGCCATAAGTGAAGTGACTGACCATAATGCGTAGAGATGGCGTTCTTCAGTTACCTCAACTACATTGCCAATCTTATTCATTAGCTGTTTTATCTCAAAATCGGGAGGGCATAGTGCTATAGGTCCCAGATGTTGTGCAGCAGTTGGGAGCGGCACTACACGAACGATTTCAGACGCAGGTGCAACGAGGTTAATTAATGAGTCAACAGATATGGCAGCCATTAGGCTCAATATTTTTTGGTGCTTGTGAAATTTAACAGAAGACAAAATAGTTTTAGCTGATTGGGGAAGCACTGCAAGGAACACCCAATCACAATGATCAACAACATCCTGATTGTCCTGGCCGATTACAATCTGATCAAAGGTGTTGTGCAGAGCAGTAGCGCGCTCTATGTTTCTAGGTGAGAGGTAAATTGATGTTGGAGGATTATCTGCTGTGCATAACCCTGTCACTAATGCTGACGTAATTTTCCCGGTGCCGATAAAACCAAGTCTCATCGTAATCCTTTGTCTATTTCACTATTTTCTGGAATGTAATCCAATCAATTAGCGCTCCCTCCCCATATATCACCGACCGTGAAACCTGTGGGGAATGGATCATCTGGATCAATGACATATTGGGCGAGACCGGTAATCCAAGCTTTCCCAGTAAGTTGTGGTATTACAGCCTTGTACTCACCGACTGTAGTTTGACGCAGTAAGCGACCTGTAAAAACTGTGCCAAGTACGCCTTCATGGTGAAAATCTTCATTAAGTTGTAATTCACCTTTTGCATGTAATACCGCCATCTTGGCACACGTGCCGGTGCCACAGGGAGACCTATCAAGAGCTCCGGTCCAAGTTTGCGGTTCGTTCCAGTCAAGTTCGCCTGTAGATACGACGACCGCGTTCTTTAGAGAATTTTCACTATTGGTTGATGGTTCGGAAACAACGATGATAGTAATGCCGCTAATTTCCGGATTTTCAGGATGCGCTACTGGTAACTGTGCTCTTGCTGCTGCTTTCACCATTTCTCCCTTTTGTGCAATTGTTGCACCATACTCTGGGCCTATAGTCAGCCCCAGAGATTCCGCATCAACGATAGCAAAAAACATGCCGCCATATGCAACGTCTACCGACACAGCACCAATACTAGGAACTTCAATAATCTCGTCAAGATATACGGCAAAGGCAGGAACATTTTCAAACGTTACACTTTCAACCTTGCCATTCTTGACGCGTGCCTCTACAGATATAAGTCCAGCTGGTGTTTCTAGGGTTAGCGTTGTAATAGGCTCAGTTACTTTTACCATACCAGTCTCAATAAGCGCAGTTGTTACACAGATAGTGTTTGATCCCGACATTGGTGGGTATTCGACTTGTTCCATGATGACAAATCCAGCATCCGCTTGAGGGTTTGATGAAGGAAGGATTAGATTACAGTTTGAAGCTGGATAGCCTCTTGGTTCTCGTAGCATACATTTGCGAAGGTCATCGCCTTCGCTTGCTAGATATTGCATTTTATCAAACATCGTTTCACCGGGAACATCCAATACGCCACCAGTAATTACTCGGCCCGGTTCCCCACAGGAGTGAAGATCGACAGCTGTAATTGCTCGAGAAAGTTTCATTAGCAGTGACCTCCTAGGTATGTTCGAGATTATTCTAAAGAATATTTTGGTTATGGTGCTGCACTTTCTGTGTCACTTATATCCCAAAATAACTGGGTTACAGCATTTCTCCAGAATGTTGATCAATATCTTATAATTAACAAGCCCCAAGAATGTGTATTATAGTTTACAAATTATCAGCACTTCCTGTGGCAAAGTTCTAGTGAACGTTTTTGGGTAGAAGATGTATCGTCAATAAAGTAGATATATACCAATGCAAACAATTCAATTCTATAATTCCAGTCAACTCCAGTCTTTTTTTCGTCTTGACACTGATCTAAAGAAGCGACGATTTGCTGGAATTGTGGTTGCAATTGTATTGCTATCCATTTTCTTAGCTTTGAATCGTATTCCAAAACTTGATACGGTGGAGGCAGACCTAGCCATTGCCACCTCCCCCGTTGCCCAGTGTTTCCAAGGATTTTGTTTGGAGAACGTTGATGATGCAACGCTTTGGGAGCGGTGGTGGAACTTCTCGCTTACTTATTTAAACTTAGTTTGGATTGGCATGGTTTTTGCTTTTATGATGGCTGGTATTACAGAGTCATTTATTTTTCCGGGTAGCCTGCGAGAGCGATTTGATGGGCAAGGTTTTAAAGGGGTCTTGAAAGGGGCTGTTATTGGGCCAGTGATGGCGCTTTGTTCAGCATGTATCGTGCCAGTAGCAACCGCATTTCGTAGGAGGGGTGCGGGTATTGAGGCGACAGTGGCTATCACCCAGGGCTCTTCTACTATGAATCTCCCAGCTCTTATTATGGCTTCAATGGTATTTATTCCATTGATCGGAGGGAGTCGAATAGCATTGAGCATTGTGGGTACTCTTTTGCTTGGTCCGATAGTTGCTCGTGTTGTTGGGTCTATCGCAACAAGAAAGAGAGGCCCGAGTGATGTTAGCGTAGGCGACCAACCTATAAACGACGTCTCCTGGAAGTATTCCTTAGTGACTGCGTCCATACAGTTCCTGCGAGCGACGGTACGACAGGCTATTCGTCTGGGCCCCATAATGATTATTGCCGGATTTGTTAGCGGCTTTGCTATCCAGTGGGTTAGTCCACAAGCTGTCACTACTTGGATTGGCGATGACATCCTGGGCATTCTTATTGCCGCAACGTTAGGGATCGCAATAAATGTACCCCTTATGTTTGAAATTCCTCTAGTGGCCGCCATGCTTCTAGCTGGGATGGGCACAGCTCCAGCAGGCGCTCTTTTGTTTACTGCCGCTGCGGGTGGACCGATTACTTATTGGGGGCTATCTAAAGTAATACCCACGAAAGGTGTAGTAACGCTCGCTATTGCCACCTGGACGCTGGGTGTAATTGGTGGGGTGCTGCTCTTGGCTATAACAGCCTTTACCGAGGAAGATCGGCACTTTGCATTTCGTGCGGACTATACAAAAACAGACCGTGCGGGTGTTGTTTTACCAGCACCCTCAATTGGTGGAAAAACAGTTGCTGAGTTATGGGGGCATCATTTATCTGAAAATAATATACAAGTTAAACCGGCAACAAATGTGAATCAAGATATGCATCAATTGCGCCAAATACAAAGTCTCGATATAGGGGGGGCTGGATTATCTGATAATTCCAACCAGGTTGTGTTGTATTTGCGTGTAGTACCGGTTAGTGAGGACGGGCCTGCTGATGCGCCAAGAGTCATATTCCAGGTCGATGTACATCAAACAGAGGAGGTTGTTGTTATTGCTGCTGATGCGCCATCAATATCTAAAGATGATAAGGGTAATTATTGGGAGTATCGGTTTGACTTCGGTGCAGCGCCCAGAATAGACAGGATTATCATATCTTGGCCATCTGGTATTGAGCAGATCATTTTTGATCCACCTGCTGGTCAATCAATTACCGTGCACAATCCTCCTCAGTGAGTGCCACTGCTTTATTTGTACGCACTAAAAAAGTTGTTCTATGCATTAATCATGAACGATATGCGCGAATCCGTATTTAACGAGAATAAAGATTGGGCGACTAGATAATGCCATTAAAAAGAATCGCGATCATGCTATTAAGCATATTGTTTCTCGGGAGCATATCCACGGGACTAAATGCCTATAACGAGAATCATATTACCCGCCTTAAAGAAACAGGAAATTGTAAGCGCTGTAAATTAGGTCAAGCAAATCTTTCAGGTTCAGTGATATTCAGTGGTGATCTCAGGCGCGCAAACCTCCGTAACACCAACTTGCAGGGAGTTTATTTCGAATCTGTAGATTTCCAAAAAGCAGATTTGTCTGGAGCTGACTTTTCAGATGCGTATCTTGCTGGGTCTAATTTTGCTAAGGCTAAGCTTATTGAGGCTAATTTAGCTGGCTCAACTCTCAGGGGAAGTCTTTTCTATGAGTCAGATCTTAGGGGTGCTGTATTCGAAAACGCAAATTTGACTCGAGCATTACTGACCGGAGCTGATTTAACTGGTGCGGATTTTTCTGGTGCCTTTTTGCTACGTACTGATCTTACAGAATCAACGATCCAAGCGTTGCAGATGGCTCAGGCTGAAGTATGTTTCGCGATTGATAGCGATGGTAATAGTACAGAGTGTGACTTGGCAGGATCAGAACTTAGTGGTATGAATCTTAATGATGCTGAACTCAGCGGTGCAAATCTTAGCAGAGCTAATCTTTCCGACGTATATCTGAGTCGTTCGGATCTTTCGTTTTCAGATCTTAGCTATGCCAACTTGACTAGCGGCAAGTTGAGTGGCGCGAAAATGGTTGGTTCAAATTTATCTTATGCGAACTTATCGAGTGCAGACTTGAGTGGGTTTGAGACGGATCTTCGCAAAAGCACTTTGCGCCAAGCGGATTTGCGCGGTGCAAATCTTCGAGGAGCAGATCTTTCATTTTCGAATCTGAGAGAAGCAAATCTCCTAGACGCAGATCTAGGTGGGATATTTCTATACGGGGCATTCTATCGAGGCGCAAAATTGGAAAATGTGGATTTAACAGGAGCGAACCTGACGAGATGTAACTTATTTCATGCTTCATTGAACCACTCTAATCTTTCTCATGCGAATCTTTCTTATGCGAATCTTGAAGGGGCTGATCTCGTGAGTGTGTCGCTGACTGGAGCAGATTTGAGTTATGCAAACTTGGGGGAAGTGTATATGAGCGGTGTTGGTGCTAATATGATCCAATCTAATCTCCATGAGGCTAGTCTCGTGGATGCTTATATGAAGAAAGTAGACTTTAGTGGAGCGAATCTTGAAGGGGCAAATCTTACCGATGCAGATCTTACTGGCGCGAATTTCACTGGAGCCAATCTTAGAGGTGCTTCCTTAATTGGGGCAAAAATTGATCGAATTATTCTGTGTGATACCGTTATGCCGACTGGGGAGCTGGATAATTCGGGCTGTTGAATGTCGAGTTATTTCGGTCGCTAGGAAGGACTATTTTTTCTTAGGTGTGTAGAAATTTGAACTGACGTATTCTCTTGTCCACACGTCTTTATTGACAACAGTTTGAATTTAAGCTTTTCTGAGTTCTGGCCATATGAACCCGACTATAGCCATGATGACTATGCCTTCTAAACCCACTATGGCCATCCCGTGAACCGTGCCAAAGATTTCGGCCATATATCCGACATGTAAAACTCCAATAGGACCAACGCCGATGCAAACGGTCAGCAAGCCCAGTATGCGAGCCCGGAGATGTGGGGGGGTTTCCAGCAATAGAAGCGTAACCTGCATTGTTCCAAACCCGGCCAACCCAAATCCCCCTAGCACCAAGAGAATGATAGAAAAGTAGAAGGATGTTGAAAGGGCAAAGATCAGAATCGATGATGCCAGCAATAGGGAGCCCCAATAATAATATCGCCGATAGTGTGACTGAGGGCTATAGATTGATATCAATAGTGCACCAATAAATCCGCCGACACCGCTTGATGATAGGAGCACGCCATTGATGGATGGACTCAGTTTAAGTACGTCTATTGCAATAACAGGAACCAGCCCGAATAGTGCTAAAACAAAAATGTTCATGATAACTGTAATCACCAGTGTCACGGTCACAACCCGGTTTGAGCGTGCGTAATTTATTCCTTCGACAATCTCATGATGTAATTTTTTTTTCTCACGGTGTTTCTGTGCGGTAGGGAGCGGAGTTTTACGTATAACTAACTGAGCAACAACGAAACATAGCCCAATGGAGAAGTATACTCCTGATAACCCCGTATGCTCATAGAGTATTCCACCGATGAGCGGCCCTAACAGCATTGCTAGCATCAAGGTCGTTATATCGAGGCTCATCGCCGGACCTAGGGTTGTTTCGGCTGACAATTCACCAATTGCTTTTCGTCGTACCGTGTTGTCGAGCGTTAGGCCGGTTCCGGTAAAAAGCGCGCCAACAAACATATGCCACAGTTGTATATCGCCCCAAACATAGATTGCGCCCAGGGTGAAAAAGGCTATTGCGGAGATCCAATATCCAAGCGAAAGTAACGCAATACCAGGAAGGCGTTCTGCGAGCGCTCCGGCAATGCTTCCTAGGAGGATCATTGGGATCATTCGGGCAGTGAGCAGTCCCGTAACCATTAGAGGTGATTCTGTTATCAAAAAAATATAGATTGAAGCCGCAAGTTGCTCAATCCCAAATACCATCCAGTGCAGTAATCCTGCAGTCCACAAGCCACGGAAATTGCGGTTCAGGAGGAGTGCAAGATTCGCTCTGCTCCGAGTGATCGATGGTTGGCCAGCTGTCAAAGAAGTTTTCTTTGTTGCGTCATTTTTCAGATGACGAGAACGTGACTGGTTTTCTTGAGGGTCAGCATTACGGGTTTGTTTGTAGTATTACGAGAGCTCATTCTTGGCAAAGTTTCCGTTCGCCATGATCATTGGCATATGCTCACCTTCATTTTGTAAAACGCCGAGGTCTTGGGTAGGATCTCCATCGATTACTAGAAGGTCGGCTAGGGCGCCAGGCGTGATGACACCGAGTTGGTTCTCCATCCGGACAATCTCAGCATTAATTATTGTGGCATTCTTAATGGCTTCTGCGGGGCTCATCACTTCATTATGAACCAACAGGCCTTCTGGCTGGTAGGTTTTTGGGGACCAGCAGAGGTCGGTGCCATAACCAACTTTGACGCCCGCCCGCATCGCTATTTCTAGAGATTGCACGCCAGCTTCAAGCACTTCCTGATTTTTTCTCTCACTATCCTTCGACCAGCCAAATGACGGGCCGTATTTTGCATCAGCTCGATACGTGACCAAAGTTGGAACTAAAAATGCACTATGTTTGGCCATTACTTCTGCTGTTTTGTCATCGAGAAAATTACCATGTTCGATCGTTCGGACCCCGCACTCAACAGCACGACGAATGCCATCTGTGTTGTAGACATGGGACATTACATATCTTCCGGCACGTCTGGCCTCATCGACAATGGCAATAATTTCATCTGTAGAATACTGCAGATGATGGAGTTCATCTGCTGGAGAACTAACGCCACCTCCGGCCATAATTTTGATTTGATCTGCCCCATGTCGAATCTCTTCACGAACTGCATGGCGGACCGCGTCTACGCCATCCGCGATACGGGCAACCCCCATAGAAGCGTTCATACAGCTACAAAAGTCGGCTTTCCCACGATGGTCGCCATGACCTCCGGTTTGGCTCAGGATACGTCCCGAAACAAACATACGAGGCCCTTTGAAATAGCCATTTTCAACAGACATTTTATGCCCATAGTCCGCTCCGCCTGCGTCTCTAATTGTCGTAAATCCTCGTTGCACCATGTCCCGCAGATAGTTTGAGCTGCGCGCTGTCATTTCTGAAGGAAGAACAGATTGATTGTCCTTGAAACCGCTGATAAAGACATGGGCGTGACAATCGATCAGTCCCGGCATTAAGGTTCTGCCGCCTAAATCGATTGTTTCCGCGTCCGCTGAGTTGATTTGCCCCTTTTTGACTTCAAGGATTCGATTGTCCTCAACAAGAACCTGAAACCCGCTTTTGAGTACGCCTTCTTTTGTGTCAAGAAGCGCATGATTGTTGAATATGTATTTGCCCATTTGTCCTCCTATCTCAATATTTCACGAACAAGCAGTTCGTTGTTCTGCTCCTCTAGTTTTTGCCCCGATGAGCTAGACGCTCCGGTGTTTCAGACCAGGATCCATCGCCCGCTAAGATCACTCCGTAATCGTTGCGCGCCGAATCCTTTGATATGTACTCGTTCTTTAGATCGCTAAGTATTTTCTCAACGGTTCTTTCGTAAGGATGGCCCCATCCACCGCCACCTGCTGTGAAATTGGAAAAAGATTCTCCTTTTTCCATAAAGACTCTTTTGAGGCCCACTCGCCTCTCTTTTTCTGTGCCAGGCCAGACGATCATCCCATTTCGAGTCGGTTCGCCGCCTCCATTAAGTCCCCAGGCGGAGGTTTTGGTCTTTTTCTTCATCGAGATGACTTCAGAATCAGCGACGAATGAAACGTTTCGTCGCACCCCAAGTCCCCCACGATGCAGTCCAGGTCCTCCAGAGTCCGTGATCAGTTCTAACCGGTCATGGAATACATTGGACGTATGCTCCAGCACTTCAATGGATGTGTTCCGACTTGAACTACCCGACGGTTGTTGCAGCGCATTGGCGCCGTCATGGTGGTAGGTCCCGCCCCAGCCGATACCTTCGTTGTTGCTAACAATGAATTTCTTTCCGGTTTGGTAGTGAACTCCCATCGACATGAATCCTGGTAGGTCTGCCCCTGAAGATGCTGGAATCGACTCAACCGCCTGGGACAGCGCTTGTGCGATCAATTCAAAAGCAACCATTTTAGTCCAGAGGACGTAGGTAGCAGCGGGATAAACCGCATGAAAGAGGTTGCCTTCTGGAGCAATGACCTCGAGCGGAGCATAATGACCATGATTGCTCGGTAGGTGAGGAGTTGTTAGGTATTTAAAATAGGTCTTGGCCATGGTTATGGTAGCACCTATCGGCATATTGTTTGGGCCCGTTACCATAGGGTCGGAGTCGCTGTAATCGGCAATGAATCGGTCTCCGTCGATGGTTACTTTGACAGCGATTCGGATCATATCGTCGGTGATACCGTCATCATCCAGCCAGTCGTGTGCCTCCCAAGTTCCATCGGGAAGCTTCCGGACTGCTTCTCTGCTTTCGTTTTCGGAGTGTCGCACCAAGGCATCCAAAGCCTCATGGATCAAGTCAGCGCCAAATTTCTCGTAGGCTTCTTTCACACATCGTTCGCCAGTTCGCAAGGCGGATACTTGCGCGTTGAAGTCGCCAATGATTAGGTCTGGCAGACGGGAATTAAACCTGATAATGCTCATCAACTCTTCGTCTACAACACCTTTTTTGACCAACTTCACGGGAGGAAGAATTAGTCCCTC
>MDTE01175822.1_pt1 | contig 15936 bp, 13 predicted proteins | sample 811231 | NCBI WGS metagenome assembly MDTE01 (sample SAMN05326651, study PRJNA326480) | marine metagenome | isolation source: seawater | place: Indian Ocean: Red Sea | collected 2010
ATATATCCTCATTGCTCAGTGGCGACCGAAGAGGAACATCCTCTCTGGTGAAATTCCATGAGTTGTAAGTTGGACCTTCCATTGGGACCATCCTTCCGTGATGCACATATCGAAGCTGATCTTCAAGGCCGATTGGATGAGGGCAGAAAGGTATGGGCGATTGGAGACATCCATGGCCACCTCGGCACCTTTCGCGCACTGATCCATCGGTTGAAACTCGATACGGAAGACCGGGTTGTTTGCCTTGGTGATATGATTGATCGAGGACCGGATTCTGCAGGATTGATCGATTACATTCGTTCCCATCCTCAAATCATTTGTCTGAAAGGGAACCATGAGTTGATGGCAATCACGTCGCTCCAAGAAGATGGAGGCGTCGAATTATGGCAACCATGGCTTGAGCGTGGTGGTCGCTCAACATGGGGTTCTTACATCGTTCGAGCGAATGGAGATTTGTACGAAGCAAAGGAACTTTTTGCCAGTGATTTGATGTGGATGGATAACTTACCAAATCACATTGTTCTCGATGACGTAAGGCTCGTTCACGCTGGTTACGATCCAAGAATGCCACTTGATCTTCAGGGTGATAAGGAACTGCTTTGGATTCGAAAACGATTCTACGCACACGAATACGCTGTTGATCCAAATCGTACTGTAATCTTCGGTCATTCAACTACAACCAAGGTAGGCCCAAGTCCTGGATCCGTTGCACAAAGCGAGATACGACTGAGCGATGGACGCCCAGCTTGGATTGCAATGGATATAGGTGCCTACAACCATGTCTCACCCGGACTTGCTGCAATCGATATCAAAACCTTCCAAGTTGTCAAACAAGCAACACTTCGATCCGAACGATGGTTCGATGTCCCTGATTGTCGAGAAGCGAAAATTGGAGATCACTTTGGACTCGACATCCTTCGTTCATCGCATCGAAAAGAAGCTGTATCTGCCCTTCGAGCGAAACGAAAACTCAAGATGGCTGGCATCGTTCTTCAGGAAGATTTGGATGATTACGATATTGAATCCATGCCACGTCACGTCATTTTTGCATCGAGTGAAATCAAAGAATCAAACAACAGAGTATGGCATGGCCCAGGAACAGATCCTACTGAGAGACACTTGCGTCTTCCGGGACCAACAGGTTTCCGAATTTACCGGAAAGAATCAACCGCTCATGCCTACGAAAAATTTACTTCTCGAAAACCGAAACGGATACGAGGTTAATTTCCACTTTACGGCAATTATTCAGTTTGTTTGGACAAAATAAAGAAACATTCATAACCGTTGATGCTGTTTTCCGTTCATGGCGAGCCAAGAGCAACACGTCCAATCAAACGAGGCATTCCTTCGTGCAGTCCTCAAAACGGTCCAAAGCAGAAAGTACACTTCGATCTATGCGGAAGCAACCGCAAAGGCGAATGCAGAACTCGACCCATGGAAAGGCGGCTACACCTTCTTCTTGCTATGAAAGCAATCAAGAGGTGTGATTCCACCGAGAGGATATGGACCTTGCTTGGGAAGCCATTCTCGCAGCAAGCACGGTGTTCTTTCTAGGTGCCATTTCACCAGGACCGAGTCTCTTGATGGTCATTCGTAACACCATCGTCGGAGGGCGCCGACGTGGCGTCATGTGTGCTGTAGGCCATGGAATCGGCTTTGGGCTCTATGCCGGTGTTGCCATCTTCGGCTTGATTGTTCTTCTCGAGGAAGCACCACAAGTCTTTGTTGGATTGCAGTGGATTGGCATTGTTCTTCTCATCTACTACGGTTGGTTGATGTGGGCACACAGTAGTGAGGAAACTGAAGCTGATTTGGAAGGTGAAGCAAGAGGTTTTCTCGAAGGTTTTTCCATTGCCTTCTTTAATCCAAAAATTGCCTTATTCCTCGTTGCTGTTCTCGCCCAGGTTCTCGAATCGGGGATGAGTCTTGAAACAAAACTTGTCATTGGTTTCATCGGCATGGCCATCGATATGGCTTGGTATGTTTTGGTTGCTGTGTTCTTGACGGGAACGCCTTTGCTTGATTGGTTGCGTGCAAATGGTTCGATTGTAAACCGATTGACAGCTGCCGTTCTTTGGGCCTTTGCAGCAACGGTCATGTTCGGAGTTATCGCAAGTTAGCGTTGACAACTTGGACAGAGGAAGGTTGAACGTCCAGACTGTGTGATTCGTTCAATCGTACCCCCACAGTTTGACTGCAGGCATGGCTGATCTTCTCGGTCGTATGCTTGGAAGTGATGGCCAAAATAGCCAAGTGTGCCATTCACATCTGCAAAATCGTTCAATGAACTGCCACCAACTTCAACCGCTTGCTCAAGAACTTGAACGACGTTTTCATGCAAACGTTGCAATTTTTGGGTCGGCTTTCCATCTTTTCGAACCAAGGTCTTACTCTGTCGTTGAGGATGGATTCCACTACGATGCAATGCTTCGCATGCGTAGATGTTACCGACACCAACAACAACACGTTGGTCGAGTAATGCGACTTTGATGCTGGTTGTTTTGCTCTGCAATTTTTTGGCGAGGTCCTTCGCACTCCAGTCACCAAAGGGCTCAGGCCCCAAAGATTCGAGCAGAGGATGAATCTGTTCTTCACCAACTTCAATCAAATCCATGATTCCAAATCGTCGAGGGTCTGTATACACTGCAACGCTTTCATCATCGAAACGGAATTCAACATGGTCGTGACGGCCTTCGAAACCTGTGGCTGAACCGAATCTGGACACTTCGTCAACCCCGGCTGGAAACTGTTTTACCTTCTCAGAATCAAACAGAGTGTATCGACCTGACATTCCAAGATGGGAGAGAATGATTTGTCCATCATCAAGATCCAAAAGCAGGTACTTCGCTCTGCGTCGAATGGAATCAATAGTTCGTCCAATTACTCGTGAAGGAAAATCATCAGGGAATGGAAATCGGAGATTTTCTCGTCGAAGAAGAACATTGGTAATTGTACGGCCAAGCATCGCTTGCTCTAAGCCCCGTCGAACAGTTTCAACTTCGGGAAGTTCAGGCAATATCTCACTTCCTTCGAATGACGAAAAGGGCGTGCTGGTCTTCAAATCCTGTCAGATTTATGTGTTCAATAAGTTCAACTTCGCTTGAAAGTTGTGCAATAGCCTTTGCAAAAATATCTTGATCGCCGCCTTCATTGTGACGCTCACTTGCAGCCTTAAGCGAGAGGAGCCCAACTCCATTCTTGCTGAGGAATCGACGTACTGCTGAAAGGAAAATCTCAACTTGACCTGCCTGAGCTACGTCTTGAAACAACCAATCGACTCGCGATGGAATCAAAACTCCCCATGCATCAAATTTCCTTGCATCACCTAAAACTGGAACCAATCCAGGCCTCATCTCCGCAAGGTGTGTCAAATCACGGAGACATCTTGGTGCTAAATCAACGGCAACGAGTCGGCCATTATATTGATTCGCTTTGCCGCAGAGGTGGTCATGCAAATGCGAAATTGTTGTTCCGTGTCCTGCACCGAGATACAAAACGGTCGAGCCAGATTGAGGAAGCAGATTTGACGGATCGTTTCGCGTTCTCAGCAATCCTGCACTCAGTTTTGATCGGTTTGGGTCCCATCGGCGATGTTCAACACCGCGAAATTTCCGTAACGATTCCCCTCGAATCGAAACTCCGGGATTTGCATTAACTGTCCAAACGTTTCTGCCTTCGAGTAAGACGGAGTCGGATAAGGGACGAATACGTCGATTCTTGGCTATTTGACCACCTCAGCGTTTTGGAGGTTTCGAAAATTCTTTGCGAATAGCCTCTACCTTTGTTTCAATGTTATCCACATCGTCTTGACTCATTGGAGTCCCCTCAAAGGCATCGATTCGTGCAGCGATACTAATCTTTGATGCTAACATCCTTGCTATCTTTCCACGCACCCATCGTGGTGACCTTGAAATCCAAGGATGCATGAAAATGTGTCCATGCTTTGGCGGTGCTGTACCACTACGAAGATGACTGAAGAATGCTTTCTCTGCCCCGAGTACCTGAACTGTTCCAGAAGGAAGTCGAGCGAGTCGAGAACGCCCATGGGCTTCTACACACAACCGGGCAGCGAGAAGTGGACCGACAAGCATTGAGGTCGAAGGAAGGTGGGCTTGTGCAGAAATACGAATTGCATGCTCCAATCGGTCCAACTGGCGATTCTGTTCGGATACCATAATCGCCCAATTGTGAAGTGCTTTCCATTCTACGTCAGTTGGTTGTTCGTAAGCATCTTCCACTCCAAGTGATGATGCAAACTCCGAAAGAGAGGAAACATCCCGTAGTTTTGTCGCTACCTGTGATCGATTTGTTTCAAATCGCGCAGAAGGAAGGAAAAGACCAACCCATTCAATCAGTCTTGCTTCCATTGTAAGGTGAAGTGTTCGCAGTTCTTCACTCGCCTTGAGAAGGTGCTCTAGCCTTCGATCGGGATCTGCTGCTGAAACAGCAACACCCTCCTTGGCGAGTAGAAGGGCTGCTCGATCTGCAACCTCCATTTGATGGTCTGTGGGTTGTGGAACATCAAATTCTGGCAATTCTTCTGATCCATGTGGTGTCGGTTTGGCATCTGGAAATCGTTCTGCTAGAAGGACAGCTTCTGGTATCATTTGTCCATTCGCAACCATTTGTAGCCGATCTTTTGCAGCATGAACCGAAAATCGAGCGCTGTTTGTCTCAAGATCGAGCACATCGCCATCTTCATTGACAATGGCTGCTGATTGCCACGAATACCAGAGCCACATAGAACGCCCAGTTCCCGCTTGGAATTGAATGTTGTTACCTCCTCGCCGACTTTCCTTTTATCGACCTCGAAAAATAAAATGATGGTGTGGGCATTACCATTATGATTAAATGTATAATGCCAATGGCTTTGGTATGTTTTGCCCTGAATGCGGTACTCTTTCATTTCCAAGTCCGAGTGGGGACATCACATGTACGAACTACAAATGTGGGTATACAGGACCTGCGAATGTCAAAATGAAAGTTGAAGGAAAGGAGATTGATCTTTCAAAAACAAAAACAACCACGAAAGCGGAAAAACGTGAATATGAAATCATCAAGGATTCTGATCAACGCAAAGGTGTTCTTTCAACTGAATCATACATGTGCCCGAAGTGCGATTGTACTGAAGTCTATTTTTATCTCGAACAAACTCGTTCATCCGATGAGCCTGAAACTCGTATGTTAACATGCAAAGATTGCGGCCACGGCTGGCGCGAATACTAATCAGTAATCGCTTTCAACTCGAGGTGCGAGGAAATAATCAACCTCTGCTGCCCCATCTTCGAACGTGAAGTTCATTGCAAGTGGGAAATTTTCACCGAATTGAATGGTGACGTTATCGCCTGGGCCAAATCGACGTGCAAGCGGTTCAAGGTACGTAAGACTGTATTGACTACGTGCCGCTCCATCACAAACCAGTTCATCCATTTCATCCTTGTCAAAAGAAATGTCTACTGAATCTGTGTTGTTCTTGACGAAAACTTTGAAGGATTTTTCATCAATGCTGAATTCAACCAAATCACCTACTTGCTTTGCTGCTTTCAGCGCTTGACCAAGTTCGGCACCGTTCATGACGACCTTGCAAGGCAACTCAAGTTTTGGAAGAGATGGTGGCGACGCCATGGTTGCATTGTCAAGAGGACGAAGATTGCGAACAATTTTACCCAAATTCATCGTGAAGTCTCCTCCGTCTTGATGTGAAATCTCAATCAAGTCACTGGAACCGCCAAGGGAGGTCAGTTCTCTGATTTTCTTCATCTCCAAGCCAATTTTCTTTGCATCCAACTCCCATCCGTCAAACGCTGCAGCATCAACTGTCAATTTGATCATTGCTACGTGTGACGAGTCGACTACACGGACAGTCAATCCATCTTCTTCAAAATCGAATCGAGCGTCTTCAACGACGATCATTAATGTGTCCAAAATCTTGCTCATGAGTTCTTGGCGAGCTGTGACGTTCAACATCTGAGGCACCCCTACAAATTGCCTCTCTGTTCGACGGCTTATGAACTTACTATTCGAGAAATACCCTTTTCGCGCGTTGGATGACTCTCTTTTCGCCGACGTCTTCAAGAACCCTCGGCAAAAGTACAACCTATGACTGAAGCACTTGACATCGTCATCATCATCATCGCCAGTGGTTTAGGAATTGGCCTTGGATGGGTTCTAGCGAAAATGAAATTTTCGACTGAATTGGTTCGCGCCGAAGCTGAGGCTCAAGCTGCACATGGGAACAAAGCAACACTTGTTGCTGAAATGGAAAGTGTCGCTACTGCAGTTGCACGTCAAAATTCAGAAGACTTTCTTCGTCTTGCAGAGGAACGATTAGGTAAGGTTCAATCCGAAGCAAACAAGGATTATGATGCACGAAAAAAGGAAGTTGAACTTCTCGTTTCGCCGATCAAAGATCATCTCGAAAAACTGGAAAAGGCGACCAATGAAATGGAGAAGAACCGAGAGGGAGCATATCAGGGCATCAAGCGAATGGTTGAGGGATTGCAGGAGCAAACGACCAATCTTCGTGATACAAACGTCAAACTCTCAACTGCCCTTCGTGGCTCGATTAAAGCACGAGGAAACTGGGGGCAAGTTGCCCTCAAGAACATCGCTGAGGCTGCAGGCATGCTCGAACACTGTGATTTCGATGTCGAGGTCACTTTGAAATCCGGCGCAGGTGGGGCACGCGTCGACCTTCTTGCGAAGATCCCCAACGGCGGCCATGTTCCGGTGGATTCAAAGGTACCACTTGCAGCATATTGGGACGGATTGGAACTGGATGATGGTGAAGCTCGAGCCCTAAAAATGAAAGAACATGCCAGCGACGTCAAGAAACACGTCAATGATTTGGCATCACGTGATTATCCGCGATTGCTTGAAGGAACAGACTTTACGGTGATGTTCATTCCCGCAGAACCGATTCTCTCCACTGCATTCGAGTACGAGCCAAGCCTTCAGGAGTATGCTTTCAGCAAACACGTTCTCATCGTCACACCAGTTACGCTTCTCGCGCTTCTACGGACGGTTGGGTTGTATTGGCATCAACAATCGATGGCTGAAAATGCTCGAGAAATTCATGGTCAAGCAAAAGAATTCTATGAGCGTGCGACCAAATTTAGTCACGACCTAGCAAAACTTGGCCGGAATCTCAATACCGTCGTAGGTGCTTACAATGATGCTGTTGCAACATATGATTCCCGAATCATTCCGTCTGGAAGAAAACTTGAGGCACTCAAGGTCACCGAAGGCATGCAAAAAACAATGGCTGAATTACCAGAAGTCGGTTCAAGTATTCGCGACATCAAACATCTCAAGCGAGATGATGTTGATGAATAGAACATCTTTTTGATATGTAAGTTCCAACACGGAACATCATGGTGGAGCCCGTATTGAACGAAGATGGGGAACCTTACAAGGTTGCCATTTTGATTCCGACCATCAACAATGCTGACGAACTGGATATTGTCCTCAACAGGTTAACACAACAAACGTATCCCGATATTGAGATCGTCATTTCAGACTCCAAATCGAGAGACCACACCAAGGATGTTTGTGAAAAGTATGGCGTCACTTGGATTGAAGATCCTTCGACCAATCGGGCTGATGCATGCAATTTTGCCCTTCAACAAATGGACCATGACCTGGTTCTGTTTACCGATGATGATACAATTCCCCCCTTGGATTGGGCTGAGAAATTGATTCGATGGTTCAAAGACCCTGAAGTGGGAGCTGTCGGAGGACCGAATTTTGCTCCTGATGAGGATCCATTTGGAGCGAAATGTGCCGATGTTGCCTTTTGTACAAGATTCATGACCGCTGGAACGAGGTATGGTGCAAAGCCTCGTGGCGAGTTGGTCCCGATTACACATAATCCTGGAGTAAATTGTGCTCATAGAATGGAAAATCTTCGCCAAGTCAATTTCTTTGAACCGGGTTGCATCGGTGCGGAAGACGTCGTACTTGATGCCAAAATTCAGCGTGAGGGTCACAAACTCTTCATCGACCCATCCAACGTGATGCCACACCGACGGCGACGTCCCTTCAAACCTTACATGAAGCAAATGCGAAATTACGGCTACACGCGAATGGTTGCAAACAAGAGATGGCCTGAAATTGCAACATGGTCCCATACGGCAATCGGATTCTTTCCATGGCTTACTGCTCTCTCGTTGATCGCATTGGTTGCTGGTGTAGTAACTGGAGGAGCAACCGACTACCCTTGGTTCTCAATCGATGGTGATTGGACGTGGTCCAGAATTGCAGTTCACGGAACACTCGGCCTCATGGGATTGTACATTGGACTTTCTTGGTTTGGTGCAGCAATCGGCACAAGTCCTCATCGTTCGTTTGGAACGGTTGCATTGGCACCGCTCTTTGTCTTCTTAGCTCACTGGGCTTATGGACAAGGCGTCAACAAAGCTTGGCGTGAAATCCGTCGAACGGGCGGTGCGGCTGGCGTCGGTCGACAAATCGATGACCGAGAACGTACACTTTGAGTCGCATAATCAACGCAATCCATTTCAATGGATGAAAAGAAGGAACCCCATGGCTGAAGGTTTCGCCCAAGAAAAATCCGATGAGGAGGAGATTTGGCTTACCATTCGTTCAGTACTGACCTTCACACGTGTTATCGTCCTTTTCGGAACCATCATTGTTTCCGAGTTGTTTGAAGAATATTACATCCTTGATCTCACTGTTGCAATTTGGTCGTTGATTGTAGGCATCCCCTTGTTTTTCTTCATTTCAGTACTCATTTTATGGGGGAACAAAGCATTCATCCCAGTAAGCACCCAAGAACAGATGTCAACCATCCTTCGTCCGATTCTTGAACGAACGTGATTAGATTCCAGCCATGTCACCAGTTTGGATTGTCCATTGGCTTGAATAGACGCCTTGATGTTCAAGAAGTTCATCGTGTTTACCACGTTCAACAACTGCACCATCAACCATTGCTAGAATTTCGTTTGCATTTCGGATGGTGCTCAATCGATGGGCAACGGCAATCGTTGCCCGCCCTGACCCTGTACTGAGGAGATTTTCTTGAATGCGACGTTCCGTTTCCGCATCCAACGCACTCGATGCTTCATCCAAAATTAACAAGGATGGTTTCTTGAGTAGAGCTCGAGCAAGCGAAACACGAGCACGTTGGCCACCACTGAGCTTTGCCCCCCGGTCGCCAACCATTGTTTCTATCCCGTCCTCGAGTTCTTCCACAAATTCCCATGCTCCTGCAAGTTCTAGTGCAGCTCGAAGATCGGCTTCATCAGCGACTTGGTTGTATTGGACATTGTCTCGGATTGAGCCATAGAATAGGAATGGATCTTGGCTTACAAATCCAATCGCTTCCCTTACACTGGACAGAGTGTAAGTATTGATGTTGTTTCCGTTGACGAGTACTTCACCAGAATCAGGCACATAATACCTCATTAACAGCTTGAGAATGGTTGTTTTTCCAGCACCAGTATGGCCCATCACGCCAAGGAATTGACCGCCTGCAACTTTGAATGAAATACCACTCAAGACTTTTGTCGATGTGTTTGGATATGTGAAGTGAACATCTTTGAATTCAATCGATTCAATTGGACCGAGAAGTTCAACTGCGCCCTCTTGATCAACAATCGTTGGTTCCAAATCGATGGCTGCAAAGACGCGACGAGCTGCTGCTTCACCGCGTTGAAGTTGATTGACGAGGATGCCGAAGATGAACATCGGCATGGTCATTCGTGTACTGATAAGCAAAAATGTCACCAACTGACCCGTCGTAATGTCTCCTTCCTTGGCAAGCCAGCCTCCAGCTGTGACCAACAGACCAAATGCAATACCTGCAACGACGTAAATCATCGGGATGAAACGGTTACGGTCTTGACTAGCCCCCATTGCTTGATCACGGTATGCTCCTGATTCGCGGTCAACGCGGTTTGCTTCCCACTCCTCTGCATTGTAGGCTTGTACAACCGCTATACCTGAAATGAGGTTCTCTAAAACAGCGGTGATATCGCCTGTAGATTCACGTTGTTTTCGATATTTCCTTTGAACACTGGTCGAAAACCAATACACGATAGGAACAATGAAAATAATTGGCCCGAAGAGAACGATTGCCAACTTCCATGACATTAAAACGAGGATGAGGAAGGCCGTCAAGAAAGTGACAATTATTCGGATAATCGAAGTCGAAGAATCCGAAACCACATCTTCCAATTGGTTCACATCGCTCGACAATACGGCCATGATTTGGCCAGTTTGTCGCATATCGTAGTATGATGCTTCCATTGCAATCAATGACTTTGTTGCATCCATTCGAAGGTCATGTTGAATTTTGTAACCTAAAGTTTGCCAAGAATACTCAGATATTCCTTGAAAAATAGCTAGGAAGAAAAATCCAAGGAAAATGAGGATTCCATACCCAATTGCAGGATCACTCCCAAATGAAGTTACGAAATCTTGGACGACTTGTGGACCGAGAAGAGCTCCCCCCGTGAAGTAGTCCACTGCAAGACCGATTGCAACAAAAGGCATCAAATCGAAGAAACGCGCCATTGCGTTGCCAACAATTCCAGCAACGACCCTACCAGGATATCGCTTTGCATATGGCACGACTCGCCAAATTTGACGACCTACAATCTGTGTCTTGTCGTTGATGTCAGTTGGCTCCATTGCATCGCCGCTGTTTGAAGCCATTCCGCGCATAAACGATGCTGACATGAACCTGTTTTCAATTCTCGTTATTGATTTAACGAACTCAATGCAAATCATTGATGAGTAACCTATGCCAAGACACCAACATGGCGGCACGTCGCGCAAGAGTTTCGACCTTCCTCATTTGCCTCATGCTGGCACATCTTGCAACACCGTTCGCCTCAAGTCAACCTCTGCCCGAAATCAAAATCGACACACATGCAGAGTTGGATTTATTCTCTACGATGGGAGTTCTCCCTGTGCAAGAACACGCCAGAGGCTGGTATGATTCAAGCGAAGGCGTCGGTTCAATCGATTTGCTCTATCGGGATGCAACCGTTACATCGGTCGAAGAGTGGTCAGAACGAGCACATGAGCACACGCTTAGTGGATTTTATGTCCTCACTCATACGTTTCCTGTTCCAACTGAATGGAAGGGCGAACTAAAGCAAGCCGGTATTGATTGTTATTCGTTCCTTCCACCGAATGGATTCAGTTGCGAGCTCAACAAACACTCAATCGAAAAACTTCACTCACTTGGTGTTCATGGTCTCCTAAAAATTGACCCTACGGACAAGATCAGTCTAGGACTTGCAAAGGTCTTGAATGGGATGAGCATTGGTCAAGCGACTGTATTCTATCATCAAGATATGGTTCCAATCAATCTTCTCCTGAGCGGCGAATCTCTTCCAGAAGATATTTCTTCAATGGAGAACATCGAAGTCAGGTATCATTCCGGTCGCTTTGCTGGCGTGAATGTCGACCCAAATTCAAATGCAATTGCATGGCTAGCAAACCTAGATGAGATTGAATGGTTGGAAGAAGAACATTGGTATACGCACTACAATGATGTTGCGGATACGGTCCTAAAAGCCACAGATTTGTGGGATCAATCAACAATGAGTGGAATAGATTCATCCTGGAATCACGTCGATGGTACTGGGATTATCGTCGCAGTTGCTGATAGTGGTCTCGATAGCGGAACAAATGACTCTACGATGCATCCTGATTTTAGGGATCATATTGTGGATATCATCTCCTTTTCAATGACAAGTGCAGAGGCAACATGGTGTGGCTCTGTCGCCGATGATGGAGCGTCGGATATTGATGGTCACGGCACGCACGTTGCAGGCTCAGTATTAGGTGACGGTACCGATTCATCTGGAAACATCAAGGGAATCGCACCCGAAGCGCGACTTTACTTTCAGGCCGTAGGTGCATGGTGTGCAAATGGTGATGACCCCTCCACTCCCGGCGACGAGAGATACTCTCTCATGGGGCTCCCTGCCGACATCGCTGAATTGTTTGACCCCGCTGCTGAGAACGGTTCTCGAGTTCACACGAACTCTTGGGGTTCGACGAGTTCAGGTTTTGGCGTCTACACACTTCGTTCAATTCAGGCAGACATAGGAGCACGCGATCATCAAAACATGACAATTTTGTTCGCAGCAGGAAATTCAGGAGTAGACACCACTCCAAGCAATGGAGAAATTGATGATGATTCATTAGGAAGCCCTGCAACAGCCAAGAACGTCTTTTCTGTTGGTGCAAGTGAAAACGACCGCTCTAGCCTTAGTTACATCTGGGGTCCATCGTATAATTCACCGATTAACAACGACCTTCGTGCCGATAACATAAATGGTATGGCTGCATTTTCGAGCCGTGGACCTGTTGATGATGGGCGAATCAAACCAGACATATCTGCGCCAGGAACATACGTTCTTTCAACCAAATCAAGGTCAACCACTGACGTTGGCTGGTTGGCATACAATACCTCATACACATACATGGGTGGAACAAGCATGGCAACTCCATTGACGGCAGGAGCCACAGCCCTTCTTCTAGAACACCTCATCGATAATCGGGGCCATCTCGATCCAAGTTCTGCACTGGTCAAAGCCATTTTTGCAGCAAGCGCTACTGACATGGGTGGACAATACAGTTCAGCAACAAACGGTGCGGGTGAAATCGCCCCAAACAATCACGAAGGGTGGGGCAGAGTCGATCTTCGAAATGCATTGAATGCTACGTTTATTGAAGATGAGAGCGTATCGACCTCAGATAGTCGAGGATGGAGTTTCAATATTCCAGCTTCTGCTCCTGATCTCAACATCGTTTTATCATGGATTGACCCAGAAAGTACAACCATTGCTTCAGTGAATCTTGTCAATGATTTGGATTTGGCGATTAAAGATCCATCTGGAACATGGACAGAGTTATCCAACGACCGAGATAATCTGAGAGGATTGAAATTCACAAATCCTGCTCAAGGGACATGGGAAGTGCATGTGAACGGGACGAGTGTCCCTACAGGACCACAGTATTTCGCCTTAGCAATCAATCAAGTTACAACATTGGTCAATCTCACAGAAGATATTGATCTTGATGGCTACGAAGACGATGATGACGATTGTGTCAGCATCTATGGCACCTCGAATATGGATCGAGACGGGTGTCCTGATAGTGATGGAGATGGATATTCCGACCCCGACCTCTCATGGACCGCAAGCGACGGTGCTGATGCATTCCCTGCTCTTGCAAATCAGTGGGCAGATCTGGACCTTGATGGATACGGAGACAACCCTGCTGGATTTGAACCCGATTCTTGTATACCTGACCATGGAAATTCAACCATTGATCGGTTTGGTTGTCTGGACAATGATGGTGACGGTTATTCAAACAATGATGGAACCTGGCTTGTTAGCAACGGAGCAGACGCTTGCAACGATGTAAAAGCCTATTCGACAATCGATCGATTTGGCTGTCCAGATTCTGACGGAGATGGCGTTTCAGACCCAGATCCAACAGGCCTCAATGGCTTAGTTTGGACCGTCGCAGATGGTGCTGACATTTTACCAAACGACGCTTCGCAACAATCCGATACTGATGGCGATGGGTATGGGGACAATCCCACTGGAACCAACGGTGATGCTTGTCCATTACAATTCGGAACATCATCGATCGATCGAAACGGATGCTTGGATTCTGACAGTGATGGAGCATCCGATCCCGATGGCACTTGGACTGCTGTGCATGGAGCTGATGCATTCCCATTCGATTCAACACAAAGTGCTGATACGGATGGCGATGGTTATGGAGACAATGCGAGCGGCACCAACCCTGATGGATGCCCAACGCAGTATGGTTTTTCAAACATTGATCGAGTTGGCTGTCCCGATTCAGATGGAGATGGAATCTCTGATGCGGACGGATTGTGGAACGTTTCTCAAGGAGCAGATGCTTTCCGTTACGACGCAACACAATCAGCAGATCAAGATGGAGATGGATATGGAGACAATCCAACTGGAAATTATCCAGATGCATGTCCAACCGAACCTGGCGATTCATGGCAAAATGCAACATATGGATGTCCAGACGATGACGGAGATGGATGGAGCAACGACCAAGATTCACATCCAAATGATCCCACACAATGGTCGGATGACGACGGTGATGGATTTGGAGACAATTCTGGTGGAACTGAACCAGATGCTTGTCCAGCAACAATCGGAAATTCGACGAAAGGCGACCGCTATGGATGCATCGATTCGGATGGCGATGGCTGGGATGATGTGATTGATGAGTTGCCGAACGTGAAGCATCAATGGCTCGATCAAGATGCTGACGGATATGGTGACAATGCGACCGGACCTGAACCTGATGCATGCCCGGGTATTGCAGGAACCTCAACCATCGATCGCTTTGGGTGCGTTGATGGAGATGGCGACGGAATATCAGACGAAAACGATGCGTTTCCTACAGATCCTGATCGATCAAGTGATGTGGATGGTGATGGGTACGATGATCTTGAAGACGGATGTATGTTACTTGCAGGAAACTCAACTCAAGACCGTCTCGGCTGTACGGACTCGGATGGAGATGGGTATTCCGATGGTGACGAACTATGGACAACTACTGAAGGTTCAGATGCATTTCCAGATGAGGCGACACAACATGCTGACCAAGATGGTGATGGATATGGTGACAATGTTGTTGGTTTTGAGGCAGATGATTGTCCAACCACGCCAGGATCATCATTCCGCGATGTCTTTGGTTGCGATGATGAGGATGCAGATGGAATGTCGGATTCTAACGATGCATTCCTCGGTGAGCCAACACAATGGAACGATACGGATAGCGACGGTTACGGTGATGAACTAAACGGTAGCCAAGGCGATGCATGTCCCAATGATGCGGGGACATCTACGAACGATGTTTACGGTTGTATTGACACCGATGGTGATGGATATTCTGATTTGAATGACCTGTGGCCAAACGATAGTTCTCAGTGGTACGATGACGATTTGGATGGGTTTGGAGATGCATCTTCTGGAACCGATCCTGACCAATGTCCTGATGAATACGGAACAGCTTACAGAGGGACACTCATCGGTTGCCCAGACACAGATGGCGATGGTTATGCTGATGCAGAAGATGCTTTTCCAATGCATTCATCGCAGCATCTCGACACTGATGGTGATGGCTGGGGAGATAACGAAACATCAGGCGCACACAAGCCTGACCATTGGCCAAACGATCCGAATAAGAATGCTGGTGATGCCTCGATGCAATGTACGCCTTCAAAGTACTCTACAGATTCCGTAACTGGAGGGAACTTCATCTTCACTTGTACAGTCACGACAAGTATGAGTGACGGATTTACCGCGAGAATTGATCTCCAATCACCGAATGGAATTCAGGCAGAAACGAATTCTCAAACCATGATTTTCACGTCGGAGACTGGAAACACTCAACCAAAAATCTTCATTGGAACTGCGATTGGCGAAGGAAATTACAATCTCGTTCTCACTGTAACTGAACCCGGTGCAGAAATTGCGATGGATACTGTGACCATTCGACTCAACGTTTACAACAGCTCGAAGTCGTCTGGTGGTGAGGATTCATTCGACTGGGACGATGTGCTTGAAATGCCTCTTTTCCAAGCTGCTGCTGCTGCGATTTTGTTCACCTTCCTCTTTGGCATGCTCATAATCCGTGGCAAGAGTCGTCGTATCAAGGATAACGATGAACGAAAAGCACAAGCTGCACAAGTTTTGTACAACCGAATGATGGCAGATCGAGATGTTGTTCAACGAAGAAGAGTCGAATTAGGATATGATGCTGTTCCTCCGCCCCCGGGCCTTGAATGATTCATTTCGACCGATGCGCTCAAAAAAGAGTGCTTGTTCGGAGAGATTACCACCGTGCGGATATGGTGAAGTGGTTATCATCTGAGGTTTCCAACCTTATGTCGTGGGTTCG
>MDTE01031797.1_pt1 | contig 15934 bp, 14 predicted proteins | sample 811231 | NCBI WGS metagenome assembly MDTE01 (sample SAMN05326651, study PRJNA326480) | marine metagenome | isolation source: seawater | place: Indian Ocean: Red Sea | collected 2010
CCGAACTCAGTCGTGAAAACCCTCAGCGCCGATGGTACTTTGTCTTAAGACACGGGAGAGTAGGTCGTTGCCGGGCCTTAAAATTACAGTTACCTGACGCGGGGTGGAGCAGCCTGGTAGCTCGTCAGGCTCATAACCTGAAGGTCGCAGGTTCAAATCCTGCCCCCGCAACCAAACTATGAATGATGAAAAAAATTTTCTTTGTGACTTCAAAAATCAATAAAGGTGGCTCAGAAAATGTTTTAAAAATCATATCCGAAAAGTTTGCCAAGCTTAATCATAAGATCTATATATTGGTTCTTGACGACCCACAAGAATATAATCCTAATAAAAAAAACATAAAATATATTTTTTTTGCAAAAAAAAAAAATTACTTGATTAAAAGTATCTTCTTAAATTTTGAGAAAATTCTTTTTGCACGAAAGACAATTAAACAAATCAAACCAGATGTTGTTTTTTCCTTTATAACCGAAACAAATATATTAACAATATTAGCTAATATATCCTTAGGTCATAGACTTATTGTTTCTGAAAGAAACAACCCTACACTTGAAAAAAAAAAAATGATTTGGCGACTTCTTAGATTTTTTACATATGGAATAGCTTATAAAATTACAGTGAATTCAAAAGAAGCTGGGTTGTGTTTTAAGAAGTATTATTTTTCAAAAAAAACTATCTATTTACCTAATCCAATAAAAAAAATAAATAAGAAAAAAATCTTAAAAAAAAAAGTAATAACTTTTATTGGAAAATTTGAATATCAGAAAGGAATTGATGTTTTAATTAAAGCTTTTTTTTTAAGTAAGATTTTTAAGAATGGGTGGAAATTACAGTTAATTGGTGATGGGTCACTATTTAAAAAGATCAAATCAGAATGTAAAAAAGTTGACCAGTTTAATTCAGTTATTTTTAAACCCTATATTTCAAATCTTGACTCAGTGTATTCAGAATCTTCATTTCTTATACTTCCATCAAGATATGAAGGAACACCAAATGTTATACTTGAAGCGGTAAGTGTTATGTTACCTTTTGTAATTAGTGATAGATGTTCAGAGATACATAAAACTTTTAAAAGCTTATATATATTTAAAAATGAAGATGAAAAAGACTTATCAAAAATTCTAAAACAAATTATAAAATTAAAGCAAACCTCTCTTAATAAAATAACAAAAGATAATTACTCTATATTAAAAAAAAATTTTAACGAAAAAAGTGTGCTTAACGCCTGGAAAAATGTATTGTTAAATTGAGTATTTATTTTTTAACTTTGATAGTAAATATAAAACTATCGTCAAGGTTTGATAAAAAATTATTACTTTTAATTCTTAATTTGCTTTTTGGGTTTAGTGGATTTAATGAAAAAGATGAATTATAAAAATTCAATGATTGATTTATTTTAAGAAAAATTCGAATTAAATCTTTTTTTCTAAAAAAATTTACATGTGTATCATCCGATGCTATTGCAACTGGAAGTAAACCAAATAACATTCTTATTCTTGAAATTAGTGAACAGATATTTGGCATAGTAAAGATAATCAAAGAACCATTCTTTGATATCCTTATTATCTCCTGAAGAAAAAAAAGATAATTTCTTATATGTTCAAAAACTTCTGTAATTAAAATTAAATCTATTGAGTCGTTTTTAATTTTAAATTTATCCTTTTCAAAGTTAACTAGGAAAAATTCATCAGTCATTTTAGAACACTTTCTCATTACACTTTTGTCAAAATCTGCAGATAAAATTTTTTTTGGTCCAATTTTTTTCAAAAAACTTAACCATCTTCCAGAGCCTGGACCTAGGTCTAGACACACTTTCCCCAAAGGGTTGTAATCTGTAATTAATTTTTTTATGATTCTATCTTTAGTTCTCATTACATTAAAATTATAAGTTTTGTTTTGAATATATAGATGAAGTTAGAAATATAATATAATAAAGTAAAATTTTTCAGTAAAATGAATTTAAAAAAAATAAATATATTATGTAGTGATGAACAAATTGTATTTTATTCTATTTTTCCAATTCTTATCAATTTAAAAAAACTAAAATTATTAGGTTATGAAATTAAACTTTACAAAAAAATTGAACCTAATTTAGAAAACTGTGACATCCTAATACTATTTTCTAAATCTATTCAAAAAATAATTAATGAGAAATCTAGTATTTATTCTTTATCAGGAAAAACGATTAGTTTTTTAAAACTTTATCAGAAAAAAGTTAATAAACTTATTTGGTTTGATAGTTCTGATAGTACAAGTGTTACGCATTTTGAGGTTATGCCATACGTAGATCTTTATTTAAAAAAACAAATTTTAAAGAACATAAATTTATATAAAACTAATTTTTATGGTGGAAGGTTATTTACAGATTTTTATAACAAAAAATATAAAATAAAAGATCTTAGTATTTTCAGTAATTATTATCCTCTCAAAGAAAAATATAAAAAAAAATTAAAGGTCTCTTGGAATATTGGTCTTGGAAATATTTTTGAGACATTCAACAAAGTTGATGTTTTTGTTAGAAAATTTTTTCCTTTTCTTATGACTAATAAATATATTTTCGACAACCTTCCTTATAAGAATAAAAGATTTGTCGATCTTGTTTTTAGAGGCTCTCTTAACTACGAGAGAGAAACTGTTAAGTTCCATAGAAAACTAATGTATGAAGAACTATTAAAAATCTCCAAAAAGAAAAAAATTGTAAGTGTTATTGGTAGTAAAGTTTTTAATAATTTTTTAAATTCTGAATTGTTGCAAAAGGCTAAGAAAAGGTTGAGTATTAAAGAGTATATGTTTTTGATGAGTAAGTCAAAAATTTCAGTTAGTCCTTTTGGTTGGGGAGAAATTGGTGCTCGCGATTTTGAGACAATTTCAAGTGGTGCCATCTTGTTTAAACCTGATATGAGTCATCTTTTGACATGGCCAGACTATTTTATTCCTAATAAGACTTATGTTCCAATTAAATGGGACTATTCTGACTTAGAAAGAAAGATTTTTAGTTATTTAAATAAACCAAAACTTTCAAGTATTATTTCATCAAATGCTCAAAATTTATTTTTTAGATCTCTTTCTAAAAAAGGTATGAATAATTTTTGTGAACATTTTATTAACCTAGTTAATTATTAGTTTTTTTTAAAATAAAGTTATTTAGAGCTAAGTTTTTTAGACCCGATCTCTTAAAAACATCTATTGCGTCTTTGGGGGTATAAACAATTGGTTCTCCATGGAGATTAAAAGAAGTATTTAATACCCCAGACATTCCAGATTTTTTTTTGTTTTCTGTTAAAAGATCATAAAAATTTGGATTGTTTTTTTTAGATACAGTTTGTGGTCTGATGGTTCCATCTTTAGGGTGTGATGCAGAAGCAAATTTTTCTTTTTGTTTTTCTTTGATTTTAAAAGCACTTGTCATAAAGCGTGAACATATTTTTTTTTTATTTTCAAAAATTAAATTTGAATCTTCATCTTTAATTGCTGGTGCAAACGGCATCCAAAAGTCTCTGCTTTTTATTTGACCATTAAGAATATTTATTTTATTAAAATTAGAAGGGTCTGTAATTATACTTCTGTTACCTAAAGCTCTTGCTCCCCATTCCATTCTCCCTCTACATAAACCAACAATTTCATCATTTTGTAAAATCTCCGTGATATGTTTATTAACATTTTTTGTCTCAATAACTTTAGATATTTGATCGACCTTACTATTTTTTATTTCTTTTTCTTCTTGGTCTTTGTTAAATTCACCTCCTAAATATAAATCTTGAATTTCGCTTTCTCCTTTATTTTTGACATTGTTGACTGAATAATATGTGTAAAGACATGCACCAATAGATAAGGATTCATCAGATGCAGTTGGCATAAAAAATACTGATTGAAGGTCTTTAATTTCTCCAATAAGCATGTTACTTTTTACATTCATAAAAACACCTCCACCACAGACCACATCCTTGATTTTTGTATGATTTATACAATTCCTAATCCATCTAACTAAAATCTCTTCACAAAAATGCTGGACAGCACCAGCTAAAATATCAAACCTAACATTTTCAAAGTTTTCCCTTAAATATTCATAACAATAATTCGTAGAAAGGTTAGTTTGTAAGGAAAAAGCTATATCGTTTTTTTTAATGTCAAGTAAACGAAAGAGTTTCTTGCTCTCTTCAATCACTTTTTTTTTCTCAGCGTAGGGAGCTAACCCCATTATTTTATACTCATCCTGCCAGGGTCTCAAGCCCATAAGGTAAGTAACTCTTGAATAAATTTTACCAATAGATGCATGTCGTGATATTTCACAAATTCTCTTTATCTTATTGTCGCTACATATATTGACTGTTGCTGATAAACCGTCACCTGCACCATCACATGTTATACCTAGTATGGGTCTATTTTTATAAGGAGATAGGAAATACGCAGCTGATAAATGAGCAAGATGATGCTCGACAAATTTTATTTTTTTTTCGTCAATTCCAATAAGTTTTTTTATAGATTCTATTCTTTCTTTTTTTCTGATTTCAAAGATTTTTTTTTGGTAGTCTTTCGAAATTTTTTTATCTCTTCGTTGATCATTTCTTCCAACATTATACCATTCTGAAATATCTTGTAGATGGTTTTTTGAATGCATAAATAATGATGCATAAGCTACAAAAGATAACTCACTTGATTCAACTCCACTTATTCTTAAAACCTCTAAAATTGCATGTTCAGGAAAACCAGCATCATTTTTTTTTCGTGTAAGCCTCTCTTCATTTATTGAGGCAACGATCTTAGGGCCAATACAGATAGAGGCTCCACTATTATGTCCGTCATGTATACCCAAAATAATTTCATTTTTCATTTAAAGCGATTTTAATTTAGAGATTTCTTTTTTTATTCTGTTATTCCAACTGAGAAGTTTTGTATTAGATTTATCAATTAAAATATTTCTATTGATAATCTTTTGCAACAACAAAGTTAAATTTTTAACTATATGATCTCTTTTAACAAAATGAACTTTTGGAAATAATTTTTCTGTTAAAACATCAACTTTTCCATCAGATTTACCTAAAAATATACAGTTAAGATTATAATTTAAAGCTTCAAGATTAGAATTACTCATATTACCCTGAAGGTTTAAAGAAACATATACATCTCCAATATTATAAAACTTATACATATTTTTGTGGTCAATTTTTCCATGAAATTTTACCTTATCATTAAGTTTATGTTTTTTTACAAAATCTATCATTTCCTCTTCTTTGTCACCATCACCGATTATGTTCAAAAGCCAATCTTTTTTTAATTTTTTTTTTGATAATTGTTTAATAGTTTCTAATAATTTCATACATCCTTTCTCATCTGTAAGTCTACTTACAAACAAAATATCTATTCGGTTTTTTTTTTTTAATTTCTCGTGTATTGGATTATCAACACCATTCATCCAAAAATCTTTATCTACGCTCTTTCTTAAATTAACTTTTGACCAAGCCCTAGGGTTACTTCCTTCTTCTGTAAATAAAACCCATTTAAATTTTGACTTATAAGCCCACCTAAGAACTGATGAAAAAAAACCTTTTTCTTTTTCTAAGTTTTGTAATGAGGGTGGAATACCCATTACTCTTAATACGACTTTATATCTTAGTAATCTTGTAATTAAACCTGCAATAAAAATATTTCCTCGATCAACATAAATTAAATCTGGTTTACTCCTTAAAATTCGTAATGAAATAATTATAAAATGAAGTGCGGAGTTAATATAGAAGTTTAACTTCTTAATAAAGAATATTTTTTTTATTATATTTACTTCTAAGTTTATATTTTTAAAACTAACCTTTTTTTTATTAAGGTTTTCGTCATCAATGAAATAATATTCTTTAATTATTTTTTCTTTTTCAAGTCCTTCAATTAGTTTATAGATAGTTGGAGTGCCCTGTGGCTCCCAAATTTCTTTTTCAAAGCTACTTCTAAAACCTGACATTAAACGTAAGATAAAGAAAATTTTTTTCATCAATCTTTATAAATTAGTTCTAAAAGTTTGTTCTCTTTTAAAAATTGATATGAAAATAAAGAGACTGGATTTCTAATTTTTCTGTGGAATTTAAAAAAAGTCAAAAAGTTAAAAGCAGCATATTGGTAACCATATGTACTAAAAAGTTGAAATAATGAAATGAAATAATCATTAGCTTTTTTTCCGCCAAATATTTTTGTGAGTTTTAGTAAGATAATAATTATTAATTTATACTCTGGCCATGTTGAAAGTGCTCTTTTTGTATTATCAAAAAGACCAGAATAATTCCATTCTTTAAGATACTCTATGTATGCTTTTTGAGAAAATTTCTGTAACGGTTCGACATCTCTCCAAAACTTGACAAAATCAATATCCCAAAGTGGCAGCCACCAATCGAGATTAAAGAATTCGTATACCCTTTGACCATTAATTACAAATTTAGATTGTCTTTCCTCATATTCCCATTTTTCATAATTTTCTGAAAGGTTATATTTATTAGTAAATTTTTTTTTAAGATTTTCTTTGATTAACTTTTTTTCAGCTATTTTAAAAAAATCTTTCCATAGATTAAAGTGCTTTCCCCATATATATTTAAATAATTCATCAAATTGTCCATTAGAATTTAATAAAGGAGGAATATGACCTCCAGTTATAAAATCTCCGGTTTGTCCATTTACAAGCAACAACTTTTTATTATTAAATTTAGATTTAAGTTTTTTTATTGCTAAATACTCAGTCATAGAAGGTATAGCAGAAAGATTATAAGAAAATTCCCAATATCTTTTTCTCTCAGATGACATAAAACTTTTTTTCATTTGATGGTTTTTACTTTCAAAAAAACTCCATGGTATATTCAGCTTTTTAGTTATTTTTTTTGCAATTAACATTTCCTCATTGTTTGAATTTCCATAGGTAAATGTAAAAATATTGTCATATTTTTTTTCAACAAGTTTACACAAGATTAATCTTGAATCTAATCCACCACTAAGTGGAATACAAATTTTACTTCCTTCTGCATATTCTATTAACTTGTCAATAATAACGTTTATGACTTTATCAAGTTTGATACTTGAAATTTTCTTTTTCTTTCTTGGTAGGTATTGAAAATAAGTATCAATTGTTAACTTTTTTTTTTTTTTATCATAGAATAGATATTCGCCGCATAAAAGTTGGGATACATTTCTTTTCAGAGTTTTTTTTCCGGTTACATAACCTAATGCATAAATTTCTTTTACAGACTTTTGATCAAATGAACAGTCATTAAAAAAATCACTAGAATTTGATACTGTATTTTGATCGTAAAAAATTGGAAATGACCTTACATGGTCTACTGCAGCAAAAATATAATTATTGTTTTCATAAATAAATGAAAAAAACCCGTCTATTTTCTTTAACTTATTGATTAATTCAGCTAACTTTGAGTTAATATTAAAAAAAAAAAATTCAATGTTACTCTTAACAGTTTTAGAACTTAAAAATAAACTATTATTTATATTCCTCTTTTTTCTCCAGGGTTCTTTGTTAGAAAACTTAACTTCCATATTGAGTAATTTGGTATTTAGCTAAATAAATTTATTTACTTCTATTTTGATTTTTTTTTGATTTCAATGCTTTTTATCATATCTGAACTTTGCTCACATATAAAGATAAGATTATGATGAATAAATATATTTGTAGGAAATGAATTAAAATAACTTTTCTTATTTTTCAAGAATTCAGCCGAAACTTTTTGCCCTTTTTTATTAAAGGAATAAATTTTTGAGTCTTTATAATTTGTTACCAAGAAATACTCATTATAAATAGTAATTGATAAGGGATCTAAATCAATTTCTGACATTTTCAATGTTATGATTTCAAGTAAATCTAAGTTCTCACTAAAAACAAAAATTTGCTTTCCATGTCTATCAAGAGCAAAAATTCTTTCATTATGTATAAGTAAGTTATGTAACTTTGAATCTGGAATATTTTTGGTTTTGATAATTTTACCATCTTTAATATTAACGGAAATAATATTGCCATTTTTATAGTCAGCTATAAATAAACTATTATTTATTGTATCAATGGATGTAATTCCTAATTTTTCGTTAACTTTTAATTCCCAGTTGTGATCAACTTTAAAGTTTTTTTTATCAATTTTATAAATTTTACCTAATCTGTAAGAGCCAACGAAGATACTTTTATTATTGACAGTAATTGAATGTGGTGAATTAATTTCATCTAATCTTTTCAAAAATTTTCCATTTTTTTTAAATAAGCTAATACTATTTTTGTGAAATTCGGGTACGTAAAGAATTTTTCCGTCAAAATATAAATCATATACAGGACTTTCTTCACCTAGTTTATATTTTTCATTAATTTCATAATTAATAATTTGGTTGGAGATAGTCATTTTAAAGAAAAAACTAAGAAAAATAAAAATTATAAAATTCATAACTAAATTTATGCTCTTTTTTTTTAAGAACTGTTTCAAGATTTTTCCAATCTGTTTTTAATCTATTCAATTTATCTTCACTAAGTTTAATTATGTAACATCTTTTCTTAAGTAATGTATATGCTTTAGATGATAACTTTAAATATCCTGTGTCAAAAAAAATAACTATTGCGTTCGATTCAAGTACTAATTTTGTTGTACTTGAAGAAATAAAATCTATTACATAACAGTCAACTTTATATTTAAGGTCTTCAAAATTTTGTTTTTGTATAATATTTAGATTTTTATTTTTTAAAAAGTTCATATTAATTTGAAATCTTTCTGGATGAGGTTTGTAATAAACTCTATTTTCTTTTGATAAAAACTTTAATAGTCTTATTTGCCAATCACAATACTGATAATCTTGAATAACTGGCCTAAATCTCATTCTTTCTGCATGGAGAACTGTACTTAGATACATAATGTTTTTTATTCTTTTTTTTATAGTTACTTGCTTATTCGACTGTTTATTTTCGTTAAATATAAATTTTGGCTGATTTTTTGAAATATTAAACTTTAGGTCCTTAACTAATGATTGTGATTTAATTTTGGCTTGATTTGAATTATATGAAAAATAATGCGAACAAAAATTATACTCAAATAAATTGTTAGCAAACTGTTCATGAAACGCGTCACCATTCCCGTGGTCATGAGCAACTGTCTTAACATTTTTTTTTAAAGCTGTGTATGCCAATAAAGAGCTATGTATATTTGATGATATACTTCCGAACCAGATTTCTTTAGGTAACCTTTTTTTCTTTAAATTTTTGTAACTTAAAACAAAATAATTTCGTGAAATTTTCAACCAAATTAGCATATATTTTTTGATCAAAGGATCAAAATTTTGTTTTTCCGATAAAAAAATATTCTTCAAAACAATAAAAATATTCTGGATTAATTCCTTCTCTTGCGGAATTAAACTTATTGTTTTTTCTAGTTCATGTTTTTCTAATTTTTTAAATAATCTTGAGGGATGAATATTCTTTAAAAATAAGTTTTTAAAATTAGCGTGATCATAACACAGTTCAGATGGAAAGAAACAATACTTAGATTCACTTATTTTTAGTTTATTTTTACGTAAATTAAGAATCAACTCTTTAATCCATACTGGTATCATTTTAAAATTTGACTTGTGATTATAAAAAGTTTTAAAAATATTATTTTTATAAATCTTTTGTTGTTGAAGCATATTAAATTTTTCAAATTCTTTTCCAAATTTTGGCTGAATTTTATTTGAGGCAAAATTTTCTTTCAAGCATGTCGCGTAAAACCAACCAATTATTTCAAGTAAAAACCACTTGTGAAAAATTTTGATAGACAAACCCAAATAACTTTCTTCCTTATGAACTAATCTACTAATTTCTCTGACTAAGTTTTTAAGAAATGTTTTTGAAAAATTATTTGTGACAGGCCAAAAGTATTTGTTGTAAAAACTTTCGTAGTTATCAATAATTCTAAAATCAAATTCTTTTTTAAATTTTTTTTGGTTCATTAATTACAGTCTTTCACTTTTAGTAACTTGTGTGTTGGTTTTAATTTTTACTTTCCCATAGCTCCTTGGTTTTCCGTCTATATCATATTTAAACCAATTTCCATTCTCAATCCACCAAACTCTAGGGTTGCGAAAACTATCAGCAACTTCATCAAACCTTTCTTCGGTCCAATTAACATAAGAAAGCCAACGCTTAAGATCTTTTGGTTTTATGTGATCAAGTCTTTTCACTATTTTTTGTGCTTTTTCTCTGCTCATCAAACCAGCCCTTATATCTTTACTGCAATGATCAGTTGCTCTTCCGTAACCAAATTTAATAAATTTAAGGTAATCGTGAATACCGTTTTCATGAATATCATCAAGATTAGACATTTTCCTGTAAGTTCTTTCAAAACTTTTCTTTGATTCTTTGAAATTGTATTTCTTTTTCATTAATTTGATATGCTCATTTGCATTCCAGTCGAAATAATTAGAAATATAAATGCCTCTTACACCAATTTTTTCTATTTCTTTATCAGATGGATACATCCAAGGAAACAAATGCTTTTTTGTCAGGTTTTCTCCAAAATTTTTTGATTTTTTTATAAAATAATCCCACTCAAAACCTCTACATGCATGTTCATGACGATGTCTATATGTGAATTCTATAAAATCATCGTAGTTGTGCATTCCTCCTACATCAGATCTTCCATGCTCTCCCCATACGATTAGTGGTATTTTCATTTGAACTGCTATTTTTATGGGATATGTAAAAATACCAGCGTGAGCATGCCAGTTCATGTCTCCCATTATTAACATTCCCATTCTATTTAATGATTTCAATACATCTATATTTGGAGTAAAAAAAATATGGTCTACTCCAAATACTTCACGCATATTTTGAAGATTCTCTAACCCTTCTTTTGAATAATTATTTCCGTTATACGTAACTAACAATGGGTTTAAGCCATAAATTTTTTTTATTATATGAGTTTGATAATAACTATCCTTTCCCCCACTAACGGGAATTATGCAATCATAGTTATTTTTACTTTTATAAAATTCTAGTAGTCTTCTGAAAAGTTGTTCTCTATGTTCCCAGTCAATTTTATTTTTATCATTTGATACTTTACAACCCGAGCAAATATTGTGACTATCAAATTGAAGTGTTACCGCTGATGACTCAGGATAAACACATTTTGAGCAAAATCTCATTGGTTTTATATTTTTTTTATATTCGTTAATTTTAAAATTCATTTTTAAATTATTACTGATTTATGAATATTTAAGATTTTTTTTGATATGAGATTATGACATTAAAAATATCTAAAATATTTAATATCACTAAATTAATTTAATTTTTAACTTTTGTGAAGAATTATCTTTGACAAAGATAATTTAAATCCAATTTTTTGGTAAAAGTTTATTGCAGTTGAATTTGAAGATTGAGTTCCGGCCTCAATGTTTAGGCCTTTATACATTGAACTTAAAAAATAGACCATACTCTCTCCAATATTTTTTCTTCTTTTTTGAGGATTAACGACAATTAAATCAATAACTAAGTGATTTTTTTTTTTTAAGTAAAGTAAAAACCCATTTATTATATTTTTTTCCTTGTAGACTATAAGTCCATCACCTCTGTGACCATAAAAAAAATTTTTAACCCATTGTTCTTTTATCATTTTTGATTCTTTAAAACTTATGTTCCTGTCAATGTGAAATCTAGAATTTTCTAAAAATTTACATAATTTTAAAACATTTTTTTCATCTTTCTTACTTGCTAAATAACAACAATTCCCAGTTGTCTTTTCCTGAAATTTCCAGGTAAATGTAAGTTGGTTGTCAATAAATACAAATTTTTTTGATTGAAGATAATATGATTCTTTAAAATATTCCGAGTTAAGTTTACAGGTAATAAACCCTTTGGGAAAAGATAAAAATTCTTTGCCCTCTTTTTGATCATATATTAAATTATAACATTTTTTTCCAAGTATTTTTTCTAGCCATTCATCGTTCTCAAGTTTAAATTTCATTTTGAATATTGGACATACCAATCAATATATTTATCTATTCCCTTATAAATATTAAATTTTGGAGAATAATTTAAAAGTTTTTTTGCTTTTGAAATATCTAAAGTTCCTCTTTTTGGCATTAATTTGTCTCTTTTATTAAAGTTAATCTTAACATTAAATTTTTTGGCAACATACTCAGCTAAGTTTATAATTTTTTCAGATTTACCAAAAGTTATATTAAATGTTTGGCCTAAAGAATTTTTATTTTTAATAACTAGCTCAACACCATTTATTAAATCATCAATGTATGTGAAATCTAGTGAATCTTGACCGTCACCATTAATTTCTAAATTTTTTGAATTAATTGCATTTTCAATGAAAACTTGACTTACTCTTCTACTTACACAACGTTCACCATAAAGTGCCGAGGGTCTTATAATTGAATATTTTAGACCAAAAACTTGATTGTAGGCAATAAGGAGTTTCTCTCCTGAGTATTTTAAAGCTCCGTAAATACCTATTGGGTTACATTCCGTCAGTTCGTTAACTTTTCTTTTTTTAAACTCTCCATACACCATAGATGAAGAAAAATAAATTAAATGTGCATTTGAATCTCTTATGGTGTCAAGGGTATTTTCAAGTGTTCGAAGACTGTGATCAAAGGTATTGTAGGGGTCTTTATTTGCTTTGTTTGCGTGGGCAACTGCTGCTAAAAAAACTACAACATCTGGCTTAAAATCACTTAATCTGTCACTTAAATGATGATAATCTCTGGCATCAACTTTCTCTAATGAAATTTTTTTTTTTTTAAGTAATGAAACTCTTTCATTTAAAAAATTTATATAAATTGGATTCTCTTTTCCTATTTTTGAGTTAGAATATTCACCAATATTATTTACTTGAAGTGCATCTAAAATTTTGACGTTAGCTCCTTTCATTTGTAGTGAGATTGCTAGGTTATGACCGATAAATCCAGCTCCACCGACTAAGATAATTTTTTTCTTTTTTAATTGCATTTACGAGAACTTTTCTACGATATTCTTGAGTTTTTGGCAAATAAAATTAATTTCTGATTTACTGATATGTGGACCAAGTGGTAGTGAAATTGACGAATTACTGAATAGAGAAGCATTTTTAAATTCAGTAGCTTTAGTTTTATATTTTTTTTTATAGAACTTGAAGTTTGGAATTGGTCCTGGATAGTAGATACTACAACCAATACCTTTGTCTACTAAGATTTTTAAAATTTGGTTTCTTTTTCTTTTTAAAGAATTTTCTAATATAATTACTGCGCAGTAGTAAGAATTTATAGCTTCACTAAGATTATTATCTACCAAGCGTAGATTATTTATATGTCGTATTTTTGATTTATAGACGTTCATGTTAATACTTCTTTTTTTAATAAAACTTGGTAGCCTCTTAAGTTGCTCTATTCCTATCGCTGCCTCAATCTCGTTCATTCTAAAATTATATCCTAGGAGATTAATATCATACATACCTGGTATAATTCTTTGATTAAGTGGTCTATCATAACCAAATGCTTTAAATTTTTTAACTTTATCAATGATTGTTTTATTTTTTGATATAACCATTCCACCTTCAGCAGTGGTTATATGTTTAACAGGATAAAATGAAAATGAACCTATTTCTCCAAACAAACCTACATGTTTTTTTTTAAACTTAGAGCCTAATGCCAAAGCACAGTCCTCAATAAGAAAAATCTTATTTTTTTTACAGAATTCTGTAACTTTATCCATATTTAATGGCAAACCTAAATAATGTACTATGATTAGTGCTTTTGTTTTTGAGGTGACTTTAGATTGTAATAGGTTTAAGTCAATATTTCCCGTTTCAACATCAGCGTCTATAAAAATTGGTTTTGCACCAACATATTCTACGGCATGAACAGTAGCTACATGAGAAAGTGAGGGGACTAAGACCTCATCATTATGTCCAATTTCTAGTATTATATTTGCTAAATGTAAACCTGAAGTACATGATGAAAGTGAAGTTGCAAAACCGCCGCCTACAAAATTAGAAAAAGATTCTTCAAATTCTTCTGTTTTACTTCCATGAACAAGACGTGATGATTTTAAAACTTTTTTAATTGAATTAAATTCTGCCTGTCCAATAATGGGTTTACCGAAGGGTATTTTCATATTATTACTTTTTGTTTTTAGGTTTCAGAGATTTATTAATTCCTAAGCACAATTGCATCACACTTAACATCTGCTTTTGGCTTATAATAAGTTTTTTATTAGTTAATATTGCAGAAATGAAATTGTCAATAAGGTCATATTTATAAATACCTGGATATTTCTCTTTTGCAGTTTCTTTTAGAATATTATTATCACTATTGAAAGATAAATAATTATTTGTTTGAAATGATTGTTCAAAGGTTTTTTTTTTACCATAAATCATAACTCTATGAAAGTGTGGATAAATACAACCAAAGTTTGATGAAACTTTAGCCACAGAACCATCATCAAACTGAAGTAAAGAAACCACAAAATCCTGAATTGGGTTATAAAATCCTTTGGTACAGATATTATTCTGAAAGGATTTAATTTTTTTTGGGTATGAGTTTTTCAACCAGAGTAATAAATCTAACATATGAATTCCCCCTCCAAGAACCACTGAATAATTTTTTATTTTCCCTCTCCAGCCATTTGTAATTTTATTGAGTCTTCCATAATTGTAATCAAATTCCATGAAAAATACTTTTCCAAAAGTATTATTTTCAAATTCGTTTTTAAGTTTTTTAAATCTCGGTGAGCATCTAAGAACTGTGTTAGTTGTCATGACTAGATTTTTTTTTTTTTTTAGAAGGTTTGAGATCTTGTTGAGTTCTTTTAAATTTTGACAAATTGGCTTTTCACAAAAAACATGTTTATTATTTTCAAGAGACATTACAACCTGTTCAAAGTGAAAATTATCGTATGAAGCAATTGAAATAATATCAATTTCATTATCATGAATCATATCTGAGTCTCTTAGATATATTTTTTTTATAGGATATTTTTTTTGAATTTCCTTAACCTTACTTTTATTATTATCAAAGATGGAAATTGATCTAATATGTTTTGATTTAAGGAAGCCAATTATATGCTGTTCTCCTACTCCAAGGCCAATTACTCCAACATTTAAATTTTTCATTTTACATCATTCCATTTTTGTAAAATCTCATCTATTGATGAATCAACATTAATTCTATTAAATAAAAAGTTTTTTTTTAGCTTATCAAAGTCATCAGGGCTATCTATTGATAATTTTATGTTAAGATGATTATAGTCACATGTAACATTAAAAATTTTGTAAAATTTGTCGTTTTCGTAAAAGTATTTTGTAACATGCTCTCTTTGACTTTTATTAAGTTTATTTGGTTGTAGACCTAAAAAACATTTTCTATGAATTATTTCAATTGATTGTCCGCTAGGGAAAGTCTTTGGAAATACATTAGTCACAATATCATAATTCTTTTTTAAAAATAAATTTATCATTCTTTTTAAGATTTTATCATCTAATAAAGGGCTATCAGCTGAAATTCTTACCAGCGCTTGATAGTTATTAATTTTTAAAAAATCTCTATATCTTTTATAGACATTATCTAGATCTCCTCTAAAAAACTTTAAGCCCTTACTTTGACAAAATTTAACTAATTTATTATCTGATTTATCATTTGAGGTTAATATGTAAATTTGACTAGGATCTCTAGCTTTTGATAATCTTTTGGTAAGTAGTTCTAATATGTTAAGTTCGTTTACTTTTTTCAAAACTTTTTCAGGTAATCTTTTAGAAGACAACCTAGCTTGAACACACACACAAATTTTTTTAGACATAATAAATACCTAAATTCTAACATTACAACCAGACTTTTTGAGAAACTTTTTTAAATTAATATAAGAAAGTTCTTTGAAATGAAAAAAGTTTCCAGCAGCAAGTGCATTAATATTTAAGTTTTCTATTGCGTCAACAAAATCAAATTCATTTCCAGCACCCCC
>MDTE01126676.1_pt1 | contig 15933 bp, 15 predicted proteins | sample 811231 | NCBI WGS metagenome assembly MDTE01 (sample SAMN05326651, study PRJNA326480) | marine metagenome | isolation source: seawater | place: Indian Ocean: Red Sea | collected 2010
GCAACTGAAAAATTTAATAAAGAAAATTACGATTATCTAATAATTGATACAGCAGGAAGATTATCTAATAATATAAATTTAGTTAACCAATTAGTAAAACTAAAAAATGTAGTCTCTAAAATAAATACTGAAAACATCATTGAAACAATTTTAGTTTTAGATGGAACGAATGGATCAAATATGATTAAGCAAGTAGAGATTTTTGGTAAAGAGTTAAGCGTATCCAGTATTATCATTACCAAATTAGATGGTACTGCAAAAGGTGGGGCTTTAATTTCAATTGCAAATAAATATGAAATACCTATAAGCTATGTTGGTCTTGGAGAAAAACCTGCAGATCTTTCAGTATTTAATGCTAAAAATTTTGCAAGATCGATACTAAATTTGGAAGAATAAAATGAAGTCTTTTTATAAACTTTTAATAGATATTGGTCCCTTAGCGGTATTTTTTATTTTCTATACAAGAAGTGGGCTTCAAGCATCTATCCTGCCTTTTATGGTAGCAACAGTAATTGCAGTTTTATTCTCCTATATTCTTGAAAAAAAAATTCCTATTATGCCAACTGTTGGTGCAGCAATTGTTTTATTATTTGGTGGCTTAACAATTTATTTTGATAACGATGTATTTTTTAAAATGAAGCCAACAATTATTAACCTTCTTTTCGCAGTTATTCTTTATGGGGGCATATTAATAAATAAGCCTCTTCTAAAATATCTTCTTGGAGCAGCCCTTAAACTTGAAGAAGCAGGGTGGAAAATACTAACCCAGCGTTGGATTGGTTTTTTTATTGCCTTAGCAATTTTAAATGAAATTATATGGAGGACTCAATCAACTGATATTTGGGTAAATTTTAAAGTTTTTGGAATACTCCCAATAACTTTTATTTTTACTATAACACAGTTTCCTTTAATTAAAAAATATCAAATTGAAGATTAAGTAAGATTATTTTCTTTTAAACTTTTTACACCTGGCGACTCATTACCTTCTAACCACTCTAAAAAAGCTCCTCCTGCATTTGAAATATAATTAAACCCATCATCGGCATTTGCATTTTTTATTGCAGAAACAGTATCTCCTCCACCTGCAAGAGTATCAATATTTAACTTCTTCGCATTTACCTTTATATAATTAGCAATTACGTTTGTTGCTTTATCATATGGTTTATATTCAAACGCTCCAACAGGACCATTCCACAAAATCAATTTAGAATTTATAATTTTATTATTAATAAAACGAGTTGAAGCATCTCCAATATCCAAAATCATTTCTTCAGGTAAAATTTCATGTATTTTACGCTGAGCCGGATCTTTGTCCTGAATATTTTTTCCACACAAAACATCTGTAGGTAATATTAATTCACAATTTAACTTCTTAGCTTTTAATTGAATATTATTTGCTTCTTTTATTAAATCTTTTTCAACCAAGGATTTGCCAACATTATAATTATTAGCTAACAAAAAAGTATTAGCCATTGCACCTCCAATAGCAACTACACTAAATTGCTGTATTAAATTCTTTAGTAATTGAATTTTTGTTGATATCTTAGAGCCTCCAATAATAGCCATATTTGGTTTTTTAGCATTATTTAAAAACGAGTTAATGTTATCAATTTCCTTAATCATATGATTACCAGCAACAGCAGGTAGAAATTTAGGAAAACCAGTGACTGATGTATGATCTCTATGAGATGCAGAAAAAGCATCATTAACATACACGTCAAATAAACTGCTGATTTTTTTAGTAAAATTTAAATCAAAATTTTCTTCTTCTTTTAAGAATCTAATATTTTCTATTAGGCATAGATTACCAGGTTGCATTTCATTAACTGTTTTGTCAATCAAGTCCTGATCAAAACTATCTAAAAAATAAACTTTATCTAAATTTAGTATTTTTTTTAATAATGGTAGAATAAAGCTTAATGAATATTTACTAACAACTTTTCCTTTTGGACGACCAAAATGTGCCATTAAAAAAATTTTATTTTTATTTGAAATTAATTTTTCTATTGATGATTTAATTGCAATTATGCGTGAAGTATCTGTAATTACACCATCAATTAAAGGAACATTTAAATCAGCTCTAAATAAAACTTTCTTACTTTCTATTTTATAGTTTTCTAAATTTTTCATGTTTTTTTAAATTTATACATAAAATTCAATGTTTTTAGTGATTTTTTAAAAAAAAACCCAGTTTTTTATTTATATTAATGCACATTTAGTATAATAAACTCACTATATACTACTATATGTAGTTAATACAAAAAGGACAAAAAATGTCGTGGGATGAAGACAATGTAGCAAGACTAAAGGAATTGTGGGATCAGGGTTTGCCTACGGCACAAATAGGTAAATTACTTGGTTTTACAAAAAATGCAGTTGTAGGCAAGGCGCACAGAATTGGTTTGGAAAGAAGGCCTTCTCCAATAAGAAGAACTTCAGTTAAGCCTGATAGAAAAAAGGCAAGATCACCAATAGTTCCAAAATTAAATTTTGAAATATCAAAAGAAAAGCCTAAAGAGAGTTCTAATCCTCAACAAAATTTTCAGCCTGCTGTTAAAAATCTTTTTGCAAGCCATACTAAAAGAGGATGTGAGTGGCCAGAAGGCCATCCTGATGAGCCTGATTTTAAATTCTGTGGGAAAGATAGGTTTGAGGACAAACCATACTGTTTAGATCATTGTGCAGTCGCTTATATAATTCCTGAAAAAGAAGAATCAGAAAAACAACATATAAATCAAAGAATTTAATTAATAATAGATTACAATTCCTTCTACTGTTAAAATCTTATAAAGTTTTATATGATCAAAAATAATAATTCTAATATCTTTACTCCTGTTCTAATAGGGGGAAGTTTAATTTTATTAATTAGTTTTGCAATAAGATCAACTTTTGGTTTATTTCAAATACCAATTGCTGAACAATTTATGTGGGCTAGATCAGAATTTTCGATGGCAATCGCTGTTCAAAATTTAGCTTGGGGCATAGGAACACCAATCTTTAGTGCCTTTGCAGAAAAATTTGGAGACAGAAAAGCAATCACTCTTGGATTAATTTTATATGCAATTGGTATATTTGTTAGCAGCACTGCATCTACCCCAGAAGCTCATCAATTTTTAAATATTTTAATTGGTTTTGGTATAGCCGGGAGTGGTTTTGGTCCAATTTTAGCTGTAGTAGGAAGAACAGCTTCTGCAGAAAAAAGATCTCTTGCTTTAGGAATTACAACAGCCGCTGGTTCAGCAGGACAGGTTGTAGGTCCCCCATTTGCTGCAATTCTTTTAGATATAATGCCCTGGTCATCTGTTTTTATTGTCTTTGCAATAATAAGCATATTAACAATTGTGCTTGTTCCACTTTTAAAGTCTAAACAAAAAGTATCTAAAAAAGAAGTAGAAGAAAATTTAAGCGATGCACTTAAGGCTGCTTTTAAAGACCCTACCTACATGATGTTATTTCTTGGCTTCTTTTCTTGTGGTTTTCAATTAGCTTTTATAACTGCACATTTTCCTGCATTTATTGCTGAAGCTAGCAGTCCAATTATTCAGGGCAGTTTGATAAGTATTGTTTGTAACTCAGTAGCATCACTAGGTGCTCTTTCAATAGCTTTGATCGGTCTATTTAATATTATAGGATCAATAGCTGCGGGAGCTATGGGTAAACATTTTACAAAAAAATATTTATTATCACTTATTTATACTGGTAGAACAATAGCAGCTATTGCATTCATTATGCTTCCAATAACACCAACGTCTGTTGTAGTTTTTTCAATCGTTATGGGCTCTTTATGGCTTGCAACAGTGCCCCTCACATCAGGTATAATAGGTTACATTTACGGTCTAAAATTCATGGGAACACTATATGGTATTGTTTTTTTATCTCATCAAATTGGTTCTTTTGTCGGTGTATGGTTAGGTGGTTTATTTTATGATATTTATGGAAGTTATGATTTAGTGTGGTGGGTAGGAATTGGGGTTGGTGCATTTTCTGCAATTATACATTTACCTGTAAAAGAAAAACCATTGCATGAAAGAAAATTAATAACTGCCTAGTTTTATTATATCGATGAAAAAAAAAATTTTAATTGTAGATAAATTAATTCAACCATTTGAAGAAGTATATAAACAAAAATTTAATGTGAATTATTTATGGCAAATTAAAAATCAAAATAGATTACAAGAATATGAGATAATTATAGTAACAGGAGGCTTTAAAACAAATAAAACATTTTTAAAAAAATTTAAAAACTTGAAAATTATTTCTGTTTTTGGCGTTGGGTATGATGGAGTAGACATTAATTATTGTAAAAAAAATAATATTATAGTTACAAATACTCCAGATACACTAACTAATGATGTTGCGGATTTAGTAATTGGTCTGTTAATTACTTTATCACGAAGAATTGTCGAGAATCATAATTATACAAAAAACAATGAATGGCCAAAAAAAGCTCTTGAACTTAATCAGAGTTTAAAAAATAAAAAAGTTGGCATAGTTGGTATGGGAAAAATAGGCAAAGCTTTTGCTAAAAAAGCAAAAGCGTTTTATCTCGACATTTCATATTATGGTCCAAATAAAAAAAAGATAAACTTTAAATATTATAAGAATCTTAAAAAAATGGCTAAAGAAGTAAATTTTTTAGTTATTACTTGTAAAGGAGGAAAGAAAACTAATGGAATTATTGATCTATCGATAATAAATTCATTAAGAAAAGATGCTTATGTTATAAATGTCTCTAGGGGATCAGTTATAGATGAAAACGCTCTTTTAAAGGCACTTCGATACAATAAAATTAAAGGTGCAGCGCTTGATGTTTTCTATAATGAGCCTAATATAAATGCACAATTTAGAAAGTTAAAAAATGTAATACTTTCTCCTCATCATGCAAGTGGAACAAAAGAAACTAGATATGAAATGGCAAAATTAAGTTGTAAAAATATTTTGAATTTTTTTAATAATAAAAAACCAATTTATAAAGTCACATAAAGCTAATATTATTAATATAAATTTTTTTTTTATTTATTATGTTATAAGTTTAATATGAAAAAAATAGCAGCTTTTATCGCTGCAGGCAGTGGCATGGGCGCTGACGCAGCTAAACATTTATCATCAAGAGGATATACTATTGCGATAATGTCTTCTTCCGGAAAAGGAGAAAAGTTAGCTAATGATCTTGGTGGTTTTGGATATACAGGGAGTAATTTATCTACGGAAGATATAAATGACTTTCTCAGACAAACTCTCTCAAAATTTGGAAAAATAGATGTACTAGTAAATAGTGCCGGACATGGTCCCAAAGGGGATATTCTTAAAGTAAGTGATGAAGAATGGATTAAAGGAATGGAAGTTTATTTTTTAAATGTTGTGAGGGCAGCAAGAATAATAACGCCAATTATGCAAAAACAAAATAATGGATCCATAATAAACATTTCTACTTTTGCAATTTTTGAACCAGATTCTAATTTTCCAACATCTGGAGTATTTAGATCTGGCTTAGCAACTTTTACAAAATTATATTCTGATAAGTATGCAAAAAATAATGTAAGAATGAATAATATATTACCTGGTTTTATTGATAGCTTACCAGCCAAAGAAGAATTTCTGAAACGAATACCTCTACAACGCTATGGTAAAGTTAGTGAAATTTCAGCTGTTGTCGAAATGTTAGCATCAAAGGGTGGTTCTTATATCACAGGTCAGAATATCAGAGTTGATGGAGGAATTACAAGATCTGTATAAAATTACTTAATATCAATAGACTTCTTATTAAGATTTAGAGATGTTCAAATTCTTCTGTCAATGGATTTAAAAACTTTAGTTCCCCAGATCCAATATCATGAATTAATCCATGGATTAATAATTTTTTATCTTCAACGGCTTTTTTTATAAAGGGAAAACTAAATAAATTATTTATTGAAATTTTAATACTTTCTTCTTCTAGTTTTTCAAGCTGTATATTTTCTGGAACATCTTTTGCAATATTATTATATGCAGGAAAAAGTATACTTAACCATTTATTTAAAAATTCATAGTCTGAATTTAAATTTTTTGAATGAAGCATATGTCCACTTTTAATACCTCCACAATCTCTATGTCCTAGTATAATTAAATACTGGATTTTAAGATTTTTTATTGCATATTCTATAGCCGCCGAGGTAGCATGATTTTCACCATCTGTAGAATAAGGTGGCACTAAATTTGCAATATTCCTATGAATAAAAAATTCACCTGCGTCAGCTCCAAAAATAGAAGTTGCGTGCACTCTTGAATCACAACAAGAAATAACCATTGAAGAAGGATTCTGCCCTAAAGATGCTAATTTTTTATATTCATTTGCATTATTTAAGTAATTACTAGATTGCCATTTTTTGTATCGTTTAACTAAAAACTCTGGGAGTGGGGCAATTTCTTTTGTCATAATATACTTATGTTTATAATTTATATTAACTAGTTATTGTAGGCAAGTAATTACAAGTTTATTTACTTAATATATTATTTAATAATAAAATTGACTAATGAAAAAAATTATTGATAGAAAATTCTGTGTAGCCCCTATGATGGGTTATACCACACCGTATGCAAGAACACTTTATAGAATCTTGTCAAAAAAAACTTTTTTATTTTCTGAAATGATTGCTACCAAAACACTTATTCATTCAAGAAACACTCAGTCAATTATTGCAAATGAACAACAAAATCCTATAGCTCTTCAGGTAGGCGGTTCTGAATATGAGGAATTAAAATTAAGTACAAAGTTAGCCTACGAATTAAATTATGATGAAGTTAATTTAAATGTTGGATGTCCTAGCAAAGCTGTTCAAAAAGGAAGTTTTGGCGCATGTCTTATGCAAGATAAAAAACTAGTAAGAAATTGCCTTGAAATAATGCAAATAAATAAAAATATTGAAGTATCAATTAAATGCAGAATAGGTCTTGGAAAAAATTTTAATTATGAATTTTTCGAAGAATTTATTGATGAAATCTTAAAAAGTGGAATTAAACTAGTTTATATACATGCAAGAAATGCAATTTTATCAGGAATAAGTCCAAAAGGTAACAGGAACATACCTCCACTTAACTATGATTTTGTTTCAAAAATTAAGTCGAAATACCCAAATATCACTTTCATTTTAAACGGAGGTATCGATAGTATAGAAAAAGCATTAATTTTATCTAAATTACACGATGGAGTCATGCTAGGTAGATTAGTACAAAATAATCCATTCTGCCTAAAAAATGTAGATAGGTTATTTTATAATAAGTCAAATAATTATATTATTTCTGAGAATACTATAAAAGATTACTTTACCTTTATAAGGCCAAAACTTGGAAAAGATTCTGTTTATAGGTTATTGAGTCCACTGTTGAACATTTTTTTTGGCATTCCAAATACAAAACAATTTAAAATAGACATACATTCAAAAATGAAAGAGAACAACTTTGATATTCTTGAAAAAATATTTTTGAAATTTGTAAATGAAAAAAAATTATTGATTAATTAAAAAGGCTTTTGATAAGATAAGCTTAAAATTTCAACCCCAGGATTTTTATTTCCAATGTTAGCATTTGATATATGCCCAAAAGATATTCCTATTCTGTCATTATTTGCAAGTTGATAACTAAATTCTAATGTTGTCCTAAACTCAATTGTATTTCCAAGTTTTTTACCATTACCATCATCATAATAACCTACGCCAAAACTTGGCGTGAAGTTCCAATTATTTTTTTCTCCAATCATTAACTTACCTAAGTTATCTTCTAGATATATTCCACTAATTAAGTAAAATGCAGAATCTGTTGTTAGTTCAATACCTGCAAATGGTTTAAGATAAAAAAAATTATCTTCTTCTGGGCCTATATCAATTAAAGTATTATCAAATCTTCTTTCATATCTAAGATCAGTAGCATAATTAGAGGAGGTACCGTCAAATTTTATATCGTATATTCCAATACCAAAAACATCATATCCTTGCCCAAATGCACTTGTAGCTTTTAGTAAAAAAACAAGTACTATAAATATTTTACGATACACAGTTTGTGTTTTATTTTAAAGATAGAGAACTATCAAATAAAAAATTCTTTTTTAAGTTTATGCATCTTTTAATTTCTTCAAATTCTTCATTTTTTTCAAAAAGTTTATATTTTTTACAATACTATATCAGGATACTAAAAATAAATTATTATTTTGTATAATTATTTATGCCTAGAAAACTCTACTTTGATCATTTAGATTCAAATAATTCGATTATATCGCCATTTTTATTAAATATTCCTGCTAAAATTTTATTATCACTTAGTGGCTGTCTAAATAATGTGCACAAAATTCTATTTTTTGAATTCTCTAATTTATTATTTGGGTTCGACTGATATCCTCTAACTATTCTTTTAAAAGAATAATAAGGCTTATCAATCAATGAAAAATTTTGATATCCCCACCAAAAACAATCATTCTGTGCAGATAAAGGCCTAGATATGTCTACACCTCTATTTACAAACAAAATTTCTTTAGTATCACTATATGCCGCATGTTTTAAATTTGAAAAAAATTCTTTGTTTCCAGAAATTTTTGACATTTCTTGGTTAAGTTTTGAAGTAAGTTTGTTAATTTTTATTGTTCCTTGTGAGGCGGTTACTCTAAATTCATTAGGATCTAAATTAAAAGAAATAACTGTTTGATCAACACCGTGACTAAAAATCCAATCTACTATTTCTATAGGATTTGGTGCAATTTGTAACTGAAGAAGTTTACTAAACATTTCTTCCTGTGCACCTCTAAGAAAAACTACGTCTTGATGCTCTAACAAAAATTTTGCCATTAAGCTAAATCTTAAATCTAAAAGTTCAGAAATAATTTCTTTACTTTTATTTCTATAACCAATTATATTTCCTAAAAAAATTAATTTATCACCTCTTTCAAAGTTTGATAAAATATATTTTTTTATTGAGTAAAAAGATTTAGCATTTGAATGAATTGAACCCACTGCCCATATCTTATTAGCTTTATTAAATTGCTGAAATTGACTTTTAGTATTCAATTATTTATTTCTTAGCAAAGTTTCAATTTTTTCTGTTGATTGAAAATAATCAGTTTTTTCAACAGCAGCCAATTCTCTTGCTAACCTTTCAATAGCAACTTGAAACATTTGTCTTTCACTGTATGATTGTTCTGCTTGAGTATTTTTTCTAAATAGATCTCTAACAACTTCTGCTATCTTTATCGGATCCCCAGAAAAAATTTTCGCATCATATTCTTGAGCTCTTCTACTCCACATTATCCTTCTGATTTTTGGTTTTAATTTTAAAACTTCATAAACTTCTTCAATTATTTTTTTTGATGAAATTTTTCTTAAACCAACTTCTTCTTGCTTGTCTAGAGGTACTCTAATCGTTAATTTAGATTGCTCCATTTTAACAACATAAAACATAGATTTAATATTAGATATTTCCATAGATTCAATCTTAACTACTTCACCCACTCCATGTTTTGGATAAACAACAGTTTCTCCAGATTTAAATTCAACTTTTTTTGGACTCATATATTAGCTACCTGGTTTTTCACTAAAGTGATTTTTAAATTTATTTTCAACATTTTCCCAATCTTTTGCATCACTTGGCGGATCCTTTTTTTCTGTAATTACTGGCCAAATCTCTGAATATTTTCTATTTATTTCTGCCCATTTTTCCATGCCATCCTCGGTATCTGAATGTATTGCATCAATTGGACATTCAGGTTCACAAACACCACAATCAATACACTCATCAGGATGGATGACAAGCATATTTTCACCTTCATAAAAACAATCAACAGGACAAACATCCACACAGTCCATGTGCTTACACTTTATACAGCCTTCATCTACTACATATGTCATTATTTTTTAGCTTTCTGAGCAGCTCTAATTTTTGCATTTCCACACTCTACATCAGAAATATAAAGCAGTCCTGCAAGTCTTCTAATAAGATTAGTCTCAAAATCATGAATTTCATTGTCTGATAAAATTATTTCCCAAAGCGCCTCTATTAGATTAATTTTCTTTTCATCTGAGTAAGATTTGTTCAGTTTTGATGTATAAAAATACAACGATCTAGAGTTATCTTTATTTTCAAAAGCTTTATTTAAACTTTCTTCAACAACTTTTGGATCTTCTTTAAAGATATTAATTAAACTTTGAGAAATTTTATTTAACTCATCTTGTGTAATTTTTCCATCAGTATTTGCAGCTTCAATCATTAAGCCAGAAAGTATATCAATTTCTTTATTCTCATTTTTTAAATTAAAACTTTCATTTTTTGAAAAGAATTTTTTAAGAGATTGTAACAATTTATGTCCTTTTTTGTCTTTTATATATTTCTTTAAAGTAGTTTTTGCAGTACTGCAAAAGGAGAATTTGGGTCAGCTAATTTTTTATTTTCTTTTAATGTTTTTTTATTTTTAGATTTTGACTTAAAATCAATTTTTTTAGCTTTGATTTTTGGAGATTTTGGAATAGTTTTTTTTAATTCATAAAAAAATAAATTTCTTTCATTTGGTAATTTTATAAAACTGAAACCACAGTATAACAATATATCTTTTAATTGCTCTCTGTTACAACCTACAGGGTTCATTAAATCTGCTGAGTCAAGAAAAGGTCCTAATTTAAATTTTTGTCTTGCAATAAAAAAAATTCTCTCAAAAACATCAATTCTCAATGCAAAATTATTTAATTTTAAATATCCTATAGCAAGCCAATATCCATTTGCCATTTGATTATCTGTCATAAATGATACTCTTCCATCTTTAGGCAAAGGTAAGGATCCATCAAATTTATGATCATTATAAATACTCCATATAACTGCCAACAATTCCATTGAAGCTTTCTTAAGAAAATTAGGAATAAAAAAATATTTTGCTCCAATACGTATACCTAATTTTGAAAGTATGTTTTTTTCTTCAATAGAAATGTCTTTTAAAAAACCTTTAAATTTATCTATAGGCAATGTTCCTAAATTTTCAAATAAATTAAAATGAATTGCTCTTATATTAGGAGAAAGATTATCATCAACGCTTTCATTAAGTGGCCACAATTTAGTCTTTATAAGATCATCAATCCATTTTTGAAGTTTTGCTGAAACCAATAATTTTTTATCTGAACTCAAATATTCAGTATTAAGAGCCTCCGCAAAAGGTTTAGATATTGAGCTACCTTTGGTTAGCTGCCCTATTTTTTCTTCTCCCCAATAAATTTTAATATTTTCATTTAAATTTATTTTACTAATATTCCCAAGATTTATTGAGTCATTTGGAGCACTCAAAAAATTATTAATTTTTTCTTCTATCATATATCTACTTGATTTTTTTACATGACTTAGTGAAAAAAGAGAATGAGAAATTACATCATTGTTGAATTTTATGTCAAAACCTTCAAAAGACCCATATTCGACATTATTAATAGTTAAAATCTTTTTTTGATTAATTTCCAAATCTGTATTTTTATTATCTATAACAGGGTTTATGAAATATTTTGATGTTGAATCTACAAACCTGTTTGTAAGCCCTTCATGTAATTTATCAGATAGATTATTTTCTATATCTTGAGTAATTTCTTGCCAATATCTTTCATTATCTATCCAATTATGATGATTTGATATATAAGTCCAAGTTCTAATTTGTGAAATTTTTGAAGAAAGTTCATCAATACCACCATTGAACTTTTGAAGAACTAAAATATTTTTTTCTAACCAAGTCTTAGGTATTTTTTCTTTTTTAATCAAAAGTAAAAAAATTGTTTTCAAAAACTCAAGGTAAACATCATTAAATAATTTTTGAAAGTCTGGAATTCTGCAAACATCCCATAATAATTTTATTCTATCTTCATTAATTAACAACTTGTTTATAGCTGTGTCATCAATTAAATTTCTGAAATTTAATTCATCAACAGCATTTTTTTTATGAATAAAATAATTATTAATGGGAAAGGCTTTTAGACTACTTAGAAAATTAGTAATATCAGAAAAATCTAAAGATGAATTTCTCCAATAAATCTTCCTTATTGAATCAAAATTACTTTCCTCAATATTTTGTATTGTTTTAATGTCCAATTCACCTGCATTTTTTAGGAGTGAAAAAGTACCATTATTTTCAAATCTACCTGCCCTACCTGCAATTTGACCTAATTCATTTGGATTTAAATTTCTTTTAAACCTTCCATCAAATTTCTCAATTGAGGAAAATGCTACGTGATTAATATTTAAATTTAAACCCATTCCAATAGCATCTGTTGCTACTAAATAATCTACTTTTTTTTCTTCATAAATTTGAACTTGAGCATTTCTTGTTCTTGGACTAAGAGATCCCAAGACAACTGCAGCTCCACCTCTATGAGATCTAAGATTTTCTGCAATTTCATAAATATTATTTATATTAAAGGCTATTATTGCTGATCTAGGTTTAATTTTAGAAAAATTTTTATTTGTAATAAAACTTAACTTAGAAAACCTATCTCTAGATTCAATTCTTATTCTGGGAAACATTTTTAATAATAATGATTTTATTGTTAACGAACCTAGTAAAATTGTTTCCAGTTCTCCTCTAGTATTAAGTAAGTGTTCAGTAAATATATGTCCTCTTTCATAATCTGATGCTAACTGAATTTCATCAATTACCACACATTCAACATTTAATTTTTTGGGTATTGATTCTACTGTACAAAAAAAATATTTAGCTTCTCTTGGTATGAATTTTTCTTCACCAGTTATTAAAGCAACATTATTTATACCGATTCTTTTAACTGCTTTGTCATAATTTTCTCTTGCCAACAATCGCAATGGAAAACCAAATATTCCTGATTGATAGGCCATCATTTTATCAAAGGCCAAATAAGTTTTTCCTGTATTAGTAGGACCTAATATAGCTACCAGGTTGCTATGAATTTCATTCACTAATCTTAAGATGCTTTATTAATAATTGAATTTAACACGTATTGAAGAATACCACCTTGCTTGTAATAATCTAGCTCTTTAATTGTATCTATTCTGCATAAAAGTTTTATAATTCTTTTTTGATCAGATTCAATTATACAGTCAAGATTTGAATTAGGGCTTATATTATTTAAGCCTTTTATAGAAACTGTTTCACTCCCATTAAGCATAAGTGATTTTTTGTTTTGTCCATTAATAAACTGTAATGGCAAAATACCCATGCCAATTAAATTTGAGCGATGTATCCTTTCAAAACTCTCAGCAATTACAGCTTTTATGCCTAATAATTTAGTTCCTTTGGCTGCCCAGTCTCTAGAAGAGCCAGTTCCATATTCTTTGCCAGCAAAAACAACAAGCGGAATATTTTTTTTATTGTATTCAACTGCAGCATCATAAATTGACATTTTTTTGTTTTTATCAAAAAATTTTGTTATTCCTCCTTCAACTCCTGGTACAATTTCATTTTTGATACGTATATTAGCAAATGTGCCTCTCATCATTATTTCATGATTACCCCTTCGAGAGCCATAAGAATTAAAATCTTTTCTGCTTATTTGTCTTTCATTCAAGTATTTTCCTGCAGGACTATCTAATTTTATTGCACCTGCTGGTGAAATATGATCAGTAGTTACACTATCACCTAAAATTACAAGAATTCTTGCATTTATTATATCTTTTATTTGTTTCTTTTCATCGGTAAAAAATGGTGGGTGCCTAATATAAGTACTTGATGTACTCCATGAATAAGTATCGTTTGAAATACTTTTAATTGATTGCCAATTTTGGTCACCCATATAAATTTCTTCATATCTTTTTTTAAACATTTCAGTAGATAGAGACTTATCAACTATTTCATTTATTTCACTTGAAGATGGCCATAAATCTTTAAGGAAAATCTCTTTTCCTAAATTGCTAATACCAATAGGCTCATTATAAATATCAACATTCATATTTCCTGCAAGAGCGAAGATAACTACTAATGGGGGTGATGCTAAAAAATTTGCTTTTACTTCTTGATGAACTCTACCTTCAAAATTTCTATTACCTGATAGAACTGAACAAACTGTTAAGTTTTTATCTTTTATTTCATCAGAAACCCATGCCTCTAATGGACCTGAATTACCTATGCAGGTTGTGCAACCATAACCAACCAAATTAAAACCAATTTCGTCAAGGTGTTCGGATAGATTTGCCTTATCTAAATAATCACTAACAACTTTACTTCCGGGAGCCAAACTAGTCTTAACCCATGGTTTTACAGATAAGCCATGTTCTACAGCTTTTTTTGCAACTAAACCAGCTGCTACCATTACATTAGGATTAGAAGTGTTTGTGCAACTTGTTATTGCCGCAATTACTACATCTCCTGATTGAAGTTTTTTGTTGGTATAAGATTTATCATAAACTGAATTATCTATAGTTTTAAAAACCTTCGGGACATCTCTAATAAATATTTTATCTTGTGGTCTTTTTGGGCCCGCAACTGAAGGTTCAATTTTACTTAAATTCAAAATAAGCTTTTCATCAAAGTCTGGTTCGTAGTCATTATCAATCCAGAGTTTTTGTATTTTTGTATATTGCCTTACAATTTTTAATTGATGAGCATCTTTACCAGTCAACTCTAAATACTTTAAAGTTTCTTTATCTGTTGAAAAAAAACCACAAGTAGCTCCATACTCAGGCGCCATATTTGATATAGTTGATCTATCAGAGAGAGATAAATTTATTAAGCCCTCTCCATAAAATTCTACAAATTTTCCAACTACCCCATGTTTTCTTAATATTTCAGTTATAGTTAATACCAAATCTGTAGCTGTGATTCCTTCTTGAAGCTTTCCAGTCAACTTAAATCCTAAAACTTTTGGAATGTTCATAGATATTGGTTGACCTAACATTGCTGCCTCAGCCTCTATACCACCAACTCCCCAACCCAAAACTGAAAGAGCATTTACCATTGTTGTATGACTATCTGTTCCAACAACTGAGTCAGGATAAAGGTAGCTTTCTTCCTCAATGCAGTTAACCCAAATAGTAGTAGCGATGTTCTCAAGATTGATTTGATGGCATATTCCACCTCCTGGAGGGACTAAATAAAAATTATCAAAGGCGTGTTGACCCCATTTTAAAAATTCATATCTTTCTTTATTCCTCTCAAACTCTTTTTTTACATTTTCTTCATAAGCTTTATTGTTCCCAAAATGATCAACCATAACTGAATGATCTATAACAAGATCTACTCTTGACAGTGGATTAATTTTGTTAGGGTCTATAGCTTTGTTTTTTAATGCCTCTCGCATTGCCGCTAAATCAGCTACTGCTGGTACACCTGTAAAATCTTGCATAAGGACACGTGTAGGTGAAAACATTATTTCGTAATTATCCTTAGGTTTATTAATTTTCTTACACAAATTCGAAATCATGTATTTAGTAACAGACTCTCCATCTTCATTTCTAATTAGGTTTTCCAATATTATTTTAATTGTATTGGGAATTTTGAATAAATCGAATTTATAAGTACTAGCAAGTACGTTTAAATCAAAAAATTTATAATGCTTATTATTAATTGTTATGTTTTTACAAGCATTGAAAGAATTTAAAGATTTCATATTAACTATATATTTTTTATAAAAAATACTTACACATAAATGGCAATATTTTGAAAAATAATTATTAAATTAGTAATAAGTTTTTTTATTTAATAATACTAAATAAAATTTTGTATACCTGTTTTGTAAATTTTAATCAGAATTCTGGGAAAAAAAGGAATAGAAACAAAAAAAATTTGAAAAATACAAACTTTTAAAAAACTTTCATAATTTTTTATGATTTTCTTATATTGTTGACTTTAGTCGTAAGTTTTGGGAAAAAAAGAAAGCCTTTTATGTTTGTCACTTTTTTAAAGTGATGATGGAGGGGGGTTCCTCCACTTTAACCCAATACAAGGAGCATTAAATGGCAAAGAAGAAAAAGAAAGCAGCA
>MDTE01172727.1_pt1 | contig 15933 bp, 15 predicted proteins | sample 811231 | NCBI WGS metagenome assembly MDTE01 (sample SAMN05326651, study PRJNA326480) | marine metagenome | isolation source: seawater | place: Indian Ocean: Red Sea | collected 2010
ATTATTTTGAGGATAAGTTTGTATATTCAAATAAATTTAAATTAATTTATTTGTTAATTATGGTAGGTTTGTCGTCAATTTTATACCTTATTGTTGCTAAGATTTTAGGAATATTAACCCTAAAAAGTTACAAAATAAAATGAATAAGAATTTTAAAGATTTAGTTTTTTCGGGTGTTCAACCAACTGGGAATTTACATTTGGGAAATTACTTAGGGGCTATGAAAAATTTTGTTGAACTCCAAAAAAAAACTAATTGCATTTATTCAATTGTAGATCTTCATGCTATTACTGTATTGCAAGACCCTAAAGAACTTAATAACAGCATACTAGAAACTGTTGCTGGTTTCATAGCTTGTGGTTTAGATTTTAAAAAAAGTATAATTTTTAATCAGTCATCTGTGAGTGAACATGCTGAGCTTGCTTGGATTTTTAACTGTGTTTCAAGGCTTGGATGGCTAAACCGAATGACACAATTTAAAGAAAAGGCTGGGGCAAATAAAGAAAACGCAAGTGTTGGATTATATGTCTATCCAAATTTGATGGCAGCAGATATTCTTTTATACAAGGCAACTCGTGTTCCGGTGGGAGATGATCAAAAACAACATTTAGAACTTTGTAGGAATATTGCAAATAAATTCAACAAAGATTTTGGAAGCTCAGAATTTTTTCCAATACCAGAACCTTTGATACATCAAAATTTTTCACGAGTGATGAGCTTAAGGGATGGTAAAAAAAAAATGAGCAAATCAGATGATTCTGACTATTCAAGAATAAATCTACAAGATAGTGAAGATGAAATTGAAAAAAAAATTAAAAAAGCTAAAACCGATTCTTCTTTAATATCATCAGATAAAAAGGATCTAGAAAAAAGACCTGAGGCTCTAAACTTGCTTAATATATATTCATCTATAACTAACAAGCCTTTAGAGAAAACTTTGAAAGAAATGGAAGGTAAAGATTTTTCGAAATTTAAAAACAAACTCTCCGACGCATTAATTGCAACAATTTGTCCTATTGGAAAAAAAATAAAACAACTAAATAAAGATAAGTCTCAATTAGTGAATATTTTAAGCGAGGGAACTAAAAAAGCTAAAGAAATTGCTAGCAAAAACCTAAAAGAAATTAAAGAAATTGTTGGATTTATTTAGCAATTTAAATATGTTATTAAATTACTATGATACAAACAGAAACAACGCCTAACCCTAATGCGCTAAAATTTATTTCTGAAAATAAATTTTCTGAGATTGGAGCTAAGGAGTTTCAAAAAAAAGACATTACCCCCAAAACAAATAATTTGATTAAAAATTTATTGGAATTCGATGGAGTAGAGTTGGTTCTTATATCTGATAACTTCATAAGTGTAAAAAAATTTGAAAATGCACAATGGGACAGCTTAAGACCATCAATAATATCAGAAATTAATGATTATTTAGAAAGAGATAAAAAACCAATTCTTGTTAAAAATAGTAAAGATTCAAACAAACCAGAAGAGGAAAGTAATTTAATTGTAGACGAAATTAAGAAAGTTCTTGATAGTAAAATAAGACCGGCAGTTGCGAAGGACGGTGGAGATATAAAATTTATATCTTTTAAAGAAGGAACAGTTAAAGTTGAGCTAAGGGGAAGCTGTTCTGGTTGTCCTAGCTCAATAGTTACGCTTAAAAATGGAGTTCAAAACTTATTACGTCATTATATAAAGGAAGTTAAAAACGTAGAAGCAATTTAGTTTAATGAAATCAAAATCAGTACCTTATTTAGATCAACTTTTAGAGTTAGGCAAACTTTACAAAGTAGATGAGCTCAAATTTTACGCCAAATCTAAGAAAAAATTAACGACTTCACAAATCGAGCTGATTTTATTGAAAAACAAAATTAGATTACCTGAGCAAAGTTATAATAAAAAAAAAATAGCAGAAATAAAGTTCAAGGAACAAGTAGTAACAAATATTTTAATAACTTTATTTCTAATTACATTTGTGATTAGTTTGATTTCCGTAAGACCATTCATAAAAACAGTTACTACTGAGATAAAATTTACCTATGTTGCTAAAGAATATAAGTCAAATTTCAAAAAAGAAGACTATAAAAAAGTTGAAAAAAACAAACTCCCAAGTAATAAGAATGAAGACGACGATTTTATAGGTATAGACACTCAAATTACCTTAAATTTGTTTGAAAATCTTAAATACGATTTAAAAAGTATTAGATTGGGTCAGTCGGTAAAACCAGTTTACTTGTCAAAACTACCAAAAGATCTTAAAAAAATTAAGAGCACAAACAAAAGAAAAGATACCTTCATAAAAATTGTGATGCCATTAATTTTGAGTGAAAATGAAAAAATTTTAGAGGATAGAAATAAGTTATTCAAAATTTTAGGAAAACAATCAAATACGATGGGAGAAAAGGTTTGGCTTAAAAGAAGATTTAAAGATTATAATGTAAAAGGAGAGGATATAACAGAACTTAAGTTAAAAATGGATATAGTGCCTACTTCAATCGCGATTGCCCAGGCTGCAAAGGAAAGTGGCTGGGGAACTTCTAGGTTTGCATTAGAGGGTAACGCGATGTATGGACAATGGACTTGGGATGGTGAAGGAATTGAACCATCGAAAAAAGATAAGAGGCAAGAACATAAAATTCTTAAATTCCCTAAACTTCAATCTTCCGTAGCTGCATATATGAATAATTTAAACACACACCGAGGATACTCCGAGTTCAGGAATAAAAGATCAGAAATTAGAGAAAAAAAACAAGAGATTAATGGGCTAGATCTTGTTCAATATCTTTACAACTATGCCCAAACAGGGTCTGAATATGTTAAAACTCTAAAAAAAATTATACAACAAAATAATCTTAATGATTTTGATAATTCGATTCTGATGAACTCTAATAGATCAAGATCCCTAACTCTATAATTTACAAATCTGCAATAACAAATTGAATTCCTAACCATCTCCAATATCCACTTTCATCTCTGAGCGAACAATTAATTCGACCTCTTTCGGTACTAAACTTTCCATCTAAAATTACTTTAAGTTGGTTTCTTTTAGTGAAAAATAATTTCGATTTTCTCCATTTATTTTGTTCATTAGAATAACAACCTATGTTTTCTAAATTCTTTTGATTCTCAAAAAAGTAAATTGTTACATCTGGGGGGTTATTTTTGTCTGCTAAATACTTCTCTTCTGGTAATATTTTTTTATACGGAAACGGAATATTTTTTAATAAACTTTTAAACCTTTTTATTTCACCATATTTCTCATTTATCGGAAATCGTGGTAGCTCAAATTTATTTTTAGTTTGATCTATTACACCAGAATGCTGTCCAAATGCATATTTGAAACCAAGATCTTTAACAATTTCTATATAAGAATTTTTGTATTCACCAAATGGATATGCAAAGATTTTAGTATCATAATCTAATTTTTTTTTAAGAATGTTTTTTGCAATAGTAAGATCATCTCTTATTTCCTCATCAGTTTTATCGACAAGATAATCATGACTATGACTATGGTTACCTATATATACAAAATCAAATTTCGAAATAGTTTGTATTTGCTCCCAATTCATATAACCTTTCGAACCAACAGTTTCTGTGTTTATAAAAATTATAAATGGTATTTTATCTTTTTTTAAAATAGGCCAAGCATTTTTATAGAATGATGAAAAAGCATCATCTACTGTCAATAAAACTTTCCTAGAATTGTTATTTTTATCAAAAGAAAGGTCAAATTCTTCAAATGTAATAAATTTGAGATTAGCATTTTTAATTTCATTTATGTGATTTATAAAATCCTTAATTCTAATATTAGTAGATGGATACTTATTTTCCTCAAAACGGTGATACATTATACTAATAATTCCATAATCCTCTATATTTTTTGAATATGAATAAGAATTGTTTAAAATATTTAAACTTATTATAAGTACAAAGATGATAAAAAATTTTTTTATAATAAATTTCACAGGCAAAAATGACTCAATCGGGTTAAAAGTAGATAATAATTTTTTTGTGAAAAAACTTCAAACAAATATTAGAAAAAAAGACTTACTTGTTAATAGTATTTTTGGGTTAACAAGCGAAAAAAAAGTCAAAATTGATAAATATTTTTCTATATTAGTAAATATTGGGCCTGGAAGTTTTTCTGGAATAAGAGTTTCAATTGCTGCGGCAAAAGGCATAAAAATAGTAACTGGAGCTAATATTTATGGTTATAAAGATACAGATCTTATTGATTTTAACCTTAAAAATATAGAATTATTAATTAAAAAAAACTTATTACAAAATAAATTGATTAAACCCATATATTTAAGTTAAATTAACAAAATTTTTAAAAATGAGTAAAATAGAAGAAAAGTGTAAAGAAAAAGGTGTGAGATTAACCGATCAGCGTAAAATTATTGCAAAGGTAATATCAGATTCAAAACAAACCTTTGGATCAAAAGATCATCCAGATGTTGATGAGCTTCATAAAAGAGCCTCTTTAATTGATAAAAAAATTAGTATAGCAACTGTGTATAGAACAATTAAACTATTTGAAGAGTCAGGTATTTTAATAAGACATGATTTTAAAGAAGGTAAATCCAGATACGAACCAACTACTGAAGAGCATCATAACCATCTTATAGATATTAACTCTGGTGAGATTGTAGAATTTGTTGATAAAGAAGTTGAAGTACTTCAAAATAAAATTGCACAAAAACTCGGATATAAACTTGTAGATCACAAGTTAGAACTTTACGGATCCAAAATTAAAAAAAATTAATAACTTGTCTAAAAAATTTTTCATTAAAACATTCGGCTGTCAAATGAACGAATACGATAGTAACCGTATTTCTGATTTGCTAAAAGCCCAAGGATATTTGGAAAGTTTCGACTCTCAAAATATTAATTGTTATATTTTAAACCCCTGCCATATCAGGGAAAAAGCAACTGAGAAAGTTTATTCAGATATTGGAAGACTAAAAAAAAATTATAGAAATAAAACTAAGCCATTAGTATTTATAACAGGTTGTGTTGCCCAGGCAGAAAATGATGAAATGATAAGAAGGGAACCCTATATAGATGCAGTAATAGGACCCCAGTCCTATCAAAATATTCCCAATATATTATCCACATTAAATAATAAAATAAAAAAAATTAATTCAACAGAATTCGATGTAATAGAAAAATTTGACAAACTAAATAATTTAAAAAATTTAGATACAAATGTATCAGCTTTTGTAACTATTCAGGAGGGTTGCGATAAATTTTGTAATTTTTGCGTAGTTCCTTATACAAGGGGGAGCGAATATTCCAGATCTCCAGAAGAAATATTTAAAGAAGTAGATAATTTAATTTTAAATGGGGCTAAAGAAATAACATTGTTGGGTCAAAATGTTAATGCATATTTATATAAAAAAAATACTAGACTTTCGGATTTAATTTTAAAAATAGCTAGTAATAAAAATTTAAAAAGAATTAGGTATACAACCTCTCATCCAAAAGATATGACAGACGATTTAATTAAATGTTATAAAAATGAAAAAAAATTAATGCCGTTTCTTCACTTACCAGTACAAAGTGGTTCAGATGATGTTCTTAAAAATATGAACAGGAAACATACTAGAGAGGAATACTTAGATACAGTGTCTAAGTTAAAAAAAATTAACTCAGAAATAAATTTTTCAAGCGATTTTATAGTTGGCTATCCTGGAGAGAGTGAAAGAGATTTTGATGATACAATTTCACTTATTAAAAAGGTAAATTTTATCAACTCATTTTCCTTCATTTACAGTCCTAGACCTGGCACTCCAGCTTCTAATTTGGAAATGATAGACATAAAAACACAAAAAAAAAGATTAATATTTTTACAAAACCTATTAGAACAAATACAAATTAAAAAAAATAATGATAAAATTGAAAAAGTAGAGGAAGTTTTAGTAGAAAATAGACTAAAAAATCAAACTCAATATTTTGGGCGAACAAAAGATTTAACACCAGTAATATTAAATAATATGAGCGATAATGATATTGGAAGTCTTGTTAAAGTTAGAATTGATAAGTGCGATAAAAAATCATTGTTTGGCAGAAAGTACTCTAATGACAAGGAAGTAGCAGCTTAATGTTAGAAGCAAAAAATCTAAATAAAGAAATTTCTATTAAAAAAATTGATAATGAGACATCGAATATAAAAATCTTTAATAATGATATCTTGTCTCGAATAGTTGGAGAATTTAATAAAAATTTAATTAAAATTGAAAAATTAACTAAAACTAAAATTTTTTTTAGAGGAAATTCTATAACAATAAAAGGTGAAAGGGATAGTGTTCTTTCAGTATCGAATGCCTTTGTATTTTTAGTGAATAAATTTCTTGTAACTGGTTCTTTAGAAGATAATGATGTAGATTATTCTATAAAGAAAATTGAAAGTCGAAATTTAATGGACAAAAGCAACATAAGATCTATTGACCAAGTGATCAAGACCCCAAGAAGATCTGTTATACCAAAGTCAAAAAAACAGTCAGAATATTTGAGAGCTTTGTTAAAAGAAGATATAGTTTTATCTCTCGGACCAGCCGGCACAGGTAAAAGTTATTTAGCCGTTTCAGCAGCAGTTAATATGTTAATGGAAAAGAAAGTAGAAAGAGTTATATTATCAAGACCTGCTGTGGAAGCAGGGGAAAGACTAGGTTTTTTACCTGGGGATTTAAAAGAAAAAGTTGACCCGTATCTCCAACCATTATACGACGCCTTACATGATTTATACGGATATGAAAAAGTTCAAAGAAAAATCGAAACAGGAGAAATAGAAATTGCCCCTTTAGCATTCATGAGAGGAAGAACACTAAAAAATTCATTCGCAATATTAGATGAGGCTCAAAATGCATCATTAACTCAAATTAAAATGTTTTTAACAAGGATTGGTGAAAACTCCAAAATAGTTGTGAATGGTGACCCTTCACAAGTAGACCTTATAAATAAAAACCACTCTGGTCTGCTTCAATCGAAAAAAATTTTACAAAATATTAAAGAAGTAAAATGTATTGAATTTGATCATACAGATGTTGTGCGGCACCCACTAGTATCTAAAATAATACAAGCCTATCAACAAGAAGCAGATGATAAAAGTTGATGTTTTCATCAAAGATAAAAATTGGAAAAAAAAAATATCCAATCCATATAAATATTTAAATAGCAGAACTAAATATTTAAATAGATCAATAAGTTTTTTAAAAAACAAAAATATTAGTTTTTCAATACAATTAGCAGGTAATAAAGAAATAAAACTACTCAATAAAAAATTTAGAAAAAAAAATATATCTACTGATGTTCTTTCTTTCCCGTTTTATAATTTAAGCAAACTAAAAAAAATAAAAGAAAAAAATATTTATTTAGGAGATGTAATTTTAAATTATTATAAAATTAAAAAAAAAAATTTTAACTTAAATTTCAATAAATTATGGATTCATGGTTATTTGCATCTAATTGGACATAGACACAAAAAAGACAGCGACTATTACAAAATGAATAAACTTTAAAAATTAATACTTAGTAAAATTAAATAAAATCCATGTTAGATTTTTTTAATAAAAGAATTTTCATAATCTTTATATTTCCATTAATTTTGGGCGGTTTAACCGTTTTAAGTTTTCAACCGTTTAATTTATTTTTCATAAATTTTTTTTCATTACCTTTGCTGTTTTTTACAATAATATATGTAAAAAAAAAGTCTAAAAGTACTTATAGAAAAAAACCTTTCTTTAAAAATTTGTTTATTCTTGGTTCATCATTTGGTTTTGGTTTTTTCTTTTTTGGCATTTTTTGGATTGCCCACTCATTAACTTTTGACCAAACATTTAAAGTTTTAATCCCATTTAGCTTGATTCTAATTCCTTTGTTTTTATCTTTATTTTATTCGATACCTATAGTTTTAATTGGGAATTTTTGTGAAAAAAAACTATCCTCAATTATTTTGATAAGTCTTGCTTTTTCTTTATCAGATTATATTAGAGGTAAAATTTTAACTGGATTTCCATGGAATATTTGGAGTTATAGTTTTTCGTGGTCAATTGAAAGTTTACAAATTTTAAAAATAATTGGAATTTATTCATTTAATTACTTTATAATCCTAATCTTTTTTTTACCTGCATTAATTTTCTTCAAAAATAAATTAAAATACTATTTGATACCAGGATTAATAGTTCTAACTCTCTCTAATTATTTTTATGGTTCATACAAAATAAATTCTACAAAAAAAAATCCAATAGATAAAATTAAATTTAAAATTGTCTCAGCAAAAATTGATATGGAGAGTTTTAAAGACGAGGTAAATGTAGCATCCAAATTAATTAAATACAGTGAGCCAAATAAGAAAGTAAAAACTATATTCATTTGGCCTGAAGGTGTTTTTATCAATGATAAATTTTATAAAAATAAAAAAATTAAAGAATTATTCAAAAAAAGTTTTTCAGAAAATCATTTAATTATATTTGGTGCTAATACTTCCGAAAAAACTTCTATAAATAAAAAATATTATAATAGCATGATTGTTGCAAACAATAATCTTAAATTCATATCAAAATACGATAAAAGAAAACTTGTTCCATTTGGAGAATTTTTACCTTTTGAAACTATCTTAAACTCTTTAGGTCTTAAAAAAATTACTCCTGGTTATGAGTCATTTTCTAGGGGAGAAGCAAATTCGTTATTAAAATTTAATTTTGATGAGAAAAAAATACGAATACTCCCGTTGATTTGTTATGAAATAATTTTTCCGAGTTTAGTGGTAGAAAATTATAAATATAATTTTTTAATAAATATTTCCGAGGATGCATGGTTTGGCAAAAGCATTGGGCCTCATCAGCATTTTGCAAAAGCTATCTTTAGATCAATTGAGTCTAATGTCTTTACTCTAAGAGCTGCAAACATGGGTGTAAGTGCCTTTATAAGTCCTGAAGGAAAAATTTTAAAAAATTTACAGCCGGACGAAATTGGTAATATTGAATTGAGTTTACCAATACTAGAAAAGGATAAAAAAAAAATTAAAAATGATTTGATATTTTTGTCAGTTTTAACTACATTTGTAATTACTTTTTTAACTTTAAGAAAATTTAAAATCTAATGAATTCAAAAAATTATCTTTTTACAAGTGAGTCGGTTTCAGAAGGTCATCCAGACAAAGTTTGTGACAGAATCTCTGACATGGTCGTTGATAGTTATTTGTCAAAAGATCCTTTCTCTAGAGTGGCTTGCGAAACTTTGACAACTACAAACAAAGTAGTTTTAGCTGGGGAAACTAGAGGACCAGAGATTAAAAAAGAAGATTTAGAAACCAAAGTTAGAAACTGTATTAAGGACATAGGTTATGAGCAAGAAGGTTTTCACTGGAAAAATTGCAGTGTGGATATAAACCTTCATTCACAGTCATCAGATATAGCGATGGGAGTTGACTCTAAAGGTAATAAGGATGAGGGTGCCGGAGACCAAGGTATAATGTTTGGATATGCCTGCGATGAGACCGAAGTCTTGATGCCCGCACCTATATATTATTCTCATAAAATTTTAGAATTAATGGCGATTGATAGAAAAAATGGAAAAGCAAATAAACTAGAACCAGACTCCAAAAGTCAAGTAACATTGCAATACGAAGATGGAATTCCATCAAAAGTAACTGCAGTTGTTATTTCAACACAACACTCTCCTGAGGTCTCTCAGTCCCAAGTTAAAGAAATTGTAAGACCATATCTTGAAAAAGCTATTCCAAAAAAATTATTAATGAATTTGAATGATAAAGATTTTTATGTAAACCCGACAGGACAATTTATAATTGGTGGACCTGATGGTGACACAGGATTAACAGGGAGGAAAATTATCGTTGATACTTACGGTGGCGCAGCGCGTCATGGTGGAGGGGCTTTTTCAGGAAAAGATCCGAGTAAAGTAGATCGATCGGCTGCGTACGCTGCAAGATATGTTGCTAAAAATATTGTGGCATCAAAACTCGCAAAAAAATGCGAAATACAACTATCCTATGCTATTGGTATCTCAAAGCCACTATCTATTTATGTGAATCTTTTTGATGGAGATATTGAAAAAGAGAGATACGTCGAAAAATTGATAACAAATAATTTTGACTTAAGCCCAAGAGGTATACGAGAAATGTTAAGTCTAAATAGACCTATCTATGAGTCCACGGCTTCCTATGGACATTTTGGAAGAAAACCGAGAGAAGATGGTTCTTTTTCCTGGGAAAAAACCGATAAAATATCTATTTTTAAAAAGTAATTCTTGAAAATTACGCTAATTTAAATTAAGTTAAAAATAATTTACTTGGAAGTGAAAATGGGCTTTTGCCCATTTTTTTTTAGGTAAAATGGAAATATGTTAAATAGAGGCATAGATAAACAAGAACTTCTTAGGATCGTAGACTCTGTAGCAAATGAAAAATCTATAGACAAAGAGTTAATACTAAATTCTATGGAGACAGCAATACAAAGGGCTGCGTATAGTAAATTTGGATATGAAAATTCAATTGAAGCGACGATTAACAGAGAAGATGGGAGTATCAAAATTCAAAAAGTTTTAGAAATCGTTGATACCGTTGAAGACCCGGTCAGGCAAATTACATTAAAACAAGCAGAAAACTTAAACAAAAAAAATAAAAATTTAAAAATTGGAGACAAGATTTACGAAGAATTACCACAAATTGACTTTGGGCGAATAGCCGCTCAAAGTGCCAAACAAGTTATTTCACAAAAAGTTAGAGAGGCTGAAAAAAATAGACAATTTGAAGATTTTAAAGATAAACAGGGTCAAATTCTTAGCGGGATAATTAAAAGAACAGAGTATGGAAATGTAATTGTCGATTTAGGTAGAGCAGAAGGAATTATTAGAAAAGAAGAGTTAATACAAAGAGAAGTATTAAAAAATGGAGATAGAGTCAAGGCTTACTGTTTTGAGGTTAGGCAAGACACGAAAGGTCATCAAATATTTTTATCTAGAGCTCATCCACAATTTTTAGCTAGGTTATTTTTTCAAGAGGTTCCTGAAATTTATGAAGGAGTAATAGAAATAAAATCAGTATCAAGAGATCCTGGTAGCAGAGCAAAAATATGCGTTAATTCAAAAGATTCATCACTCGATCCAGTAGGTGCATGCGTAGGAATGAGAGGGAGTAGAGTTCAAACAGTTGTTAATGAATTGCAAGGTGAAAAAATTGACATTATTAAATGGACTGAAGATTTACCTACATTAGTAGCCGAGTCTCTATCGCCCGCGGAAATTCAAAAAGTCTTAATTGATGAAGAAAATAAAAGAATAGAAGTAATTTTGTCAGAGGAAAATTTAAGTAAAGCCATAGGAAGAAGAGGACAGAATGTCAGACTTGCATCCAAACTAATAAATTATGAAATAGATATATTAACTGATGCAGAAGATTCTGAGAGAAGACAAAAAGAATTCAAAGAAAGAACAGAGCTTCTAGTTAAGGCATTAGAGGTAGATGAAACCCTGGGTCAGCTTTTGGTTTCTGAAAACTTTCAAAATATCGAAGAAATTGCTCAATCAAATATAGAGGATCTTTCAAAAATCGAAGGTATAGAAGAAACAACCGCAAAAGAATTAATTGAAAGAGGAAAAGAATATTTAATTAAGGAAAAAGAGGAAATTTCTAAAAAATTAAAAAAACTTGGAGTAGAGGATAGTTTAACTAAACTTGAAGGGATGACTCAGGGTATGTTGGTTGTTTTAGGAGAAAAGAATATTAAGAAACTCAAAGATTTTGCTGATCTATCTTCTGACGAATTAGTTGGCGGCATGGACGAAATTAAAGGCAAAAGAATAAAAGTGGATGGATACCTAGAGGAGTTTAATTTGTCAAAAGAAGAAGCTGATAACCTAATTATGAATGCAAGAAAGATAGTATTTGCCGAGTAAAACATGCAAAAAGACAAAAATAAAAAAAAAACTTTAACAATATCCAGTTCTTTTACCAAAAAATTTAATCCAAGTTCTTTTGGCAAAACTCCAAAAAAATCTTATGTTATAGACAAGAAAAAAAGTGTTAAAGCACCATTTAAATCAAACAAAAATTTTTCTACAAATTCTGCTTTTAAAGGAAATCAAAATAATAGAAATTTTAATAGAAAATTTGTTGAACAACAGGCAACAAAAAGATTCATCAGATCAGATAAAAATAAAAAAGATGAGACTGATAGAACAAGAGAAAAAGGAAGTTTTAAAGACAAAAATTTTAATAGTAAGAGAGAGTCAAAATTAACAATTTCAACTGCAATGAATGTTGAAGAATTTGAAATTAAACAAAGAAGTCTAGCCTCAGTAAAAAGAGCGAGGCTAAAAGATAAAAAAGGTCTAAATGCTGAAGAAAAAAAGGAATTTAAGAAAGTTATAAGAGAAGTTAAAATTCCCTCACAAATAACTATTCAAGAATTATCAAATAGAATGGCCGAACAATCTGCCTCAATTATTAAGTTTTTATTAAATATGGGAGTTAAAGCAACAATAAATCACACAATTGATAAAGATACTGCAGAATATATTGTTAAAGAATTTGGCCATAAGGCCATCTTCGAAGAAATCCCGGTAAAAATATTAAATAAAAAATCTCAAAATAACGCAAAAAATTTATCTCCAAGGTCGCCAATAGTAACTATAATGGGGCACGTAGACCACGGGAAAACTTCCTTATTAGATTCTTTAAGAAGTTCAAATGTAGTTTCAGGTGAACACGGAGGAATAACTCAACATATAGGAGCATATCAAGTTGGTAATGCAGATAGCAAAATAATTACATTCATTGATACCCCAGGACATGCTGCATTTACTGAAATGAGAGCAAGAGGTTCAAAGGTTACTGATATTGTTGTTCTAGTAATTGCTGCTGATGATGGAGTTAAACCTCAAACAGTAGAGGCAATCCAACACGCAAAAGCCGCAAAAGTACCAATAATTGTCGCAATTAATAAATGTGATTTACCAAATTCTAACATAAACAAAATCAAAAACGAACTAATGCAATACGAATTGGTGGCTGAAGATTTAAGTGGTGACACTTTATTTGTAGAGGTGTCAGCGACAAAGAAGAAGAATTTAGACAAGCTAAAAGAGACTATATTGCTACAAGCAGAAATTTTAGATTTAAAAGCGCCAAAAGATGGGAGCGCCAAAGGAATTGTTCTAGAGTCTAAAATTGATAAGGGCAAAGGTCCAGTCTCAACAATTTTAATAACTGAGGGCTCTTTAAAAAAAGGAGATCATTTTGTCTGCGGTAAAACGTTAGGTAAAATTCGTGCTATGATTAGCCACGAAGGAAAAAACCTTGAAGTTGCCTTACCTTCAATGCCAGTAGAAATACTAGGTATGCAAGGGTCAGCAAAAGCTGGAGATGAATTTTTTGTAGTTGAAAATGAGGAAGAAGCTAAAAAAATAAATGCTTTCGAGAAATCGGGTTCAAATGAAAATAAAAATTTAATATCACAAGACAATACAAAACTCTTTGACACAAAAGGAATAAAAGAAGAACTAAATATTATTTTAAAATCAGATGTTCAAGGATCAAGTGAAGCTCTAAGAAATGCAATTAATAAAATCACTCACTCTGAAGTTAGTCCTAAAATTATTCTATCTGATATTGGAATGATTAATGAAACCGATATATCCCTTGCAAAAGCATCAGAAGCAATAGTTATTGGATTTAACGTAAAACCAAACAAAGAGGCAAAAAAACTATCTGAAGCTCAAAAAGTAAGAATAGAGTTTTTTAATGTAATTTACAAAGCCATAGAATTTGTTGAAAAATCTCTATCAGGGCTTTTAGAACCTGAAAGAAAAGAAAAAATTGAAGGCACAGCAGAGATACTCAAAATTTTTAAACTTTCAAAGTCTGGAAAAGTAGCTGGATCAAAAGTAACTGATGGTGAAATAAAAAATAATTCTAAGGCACGAATTATAAGAGATGGAAAAATTGTATATGACGGACAAATAACAAGTATTTTTAGAGAAAAAAATGCTGCAAAAGAAGTCAAAAGTGGACTTGAATGTGGTATTACCTTCAAAAATTTTCTTGATTTTAAGGAAAAAGATATGATCGAGTCGTACAAGGTTGATATGATAGAAAGGCAAATAAATGAGTAAAAATTCATTTGAAGGATATCCAAATCATAGACATCTTAGAGTTGGGGAATTAGTTAAGCAAAATTTAGGTCAAATATTTATTAGAAATGAGGCAAAAATACCCTCATTTAATACTAAAATGGTGACCGTGACAGAGGTCAAAATGAGCTCTGATTTAAAATCAGCAAGAGCTTATGTTATACCACTCGGGGGGAAAGAGACCAAAAAAACAGTTAACATATTGACCGAGTTTTCTTATCTTGTTAGAAAGGCGTTATCAAAAAAACTAGATATAAAATTTCTTCCACGTTTACATTTTGTAGAAGACAAGTCTTTTGATTATGCTGAAAGAATAGAAAAACTTATTAAAGAAAATAAAAACAGATGAAATCAAAAAAAAATATAATTAAATTGTTAGCACTTCATAATAATGATGTAGGATCAACACAAGTTCAAATTGGTATACTAAGCGAGAAAATAAAAAATCTCTCTGAGCATTTTAAAAAATTTAAGAAAGACAAGCATTCAACTAGAGGGCTAACTAAATCTGTAAATCAAAGGAAAAGGCTTTTGCAATATTTAAGCAAAAGAGACCCAAAGGCATATACAGATATAATAAAAAAACTTAATTTAAGAAAATAAATGTTTAAAGAATTTAAAGAAGAAATAGATTTTGGCGGAAAAAAAATAATTTTAGAAACTGGGAAAATTGCTCGTCAAGCCGATGGAGCCATAATTGCCACTTGTGGTGAAACAGTGGTAATCGCAACAGTGGTTGGTGCAAAAAAAGTTGATCCAGAAACGGATTATTTTCCTCTGTCAGTAAATTATCAAGAGAAATATTATGCAGCTGGAAAAATTCCAGGCGGATACTTTAAAAGAGAGGCAAGGCCGACTGAAGCTGAGACTTTAATATCTAGATTAATAGATAGACCAATCCGACCTTTATTTCCTGAAAATTTTAAAAATGAGGTGCAGCTTTTACCGACCGTACTTTCCTATGATAATGAAAATGAGGCTGATATATTATCAATAATTGCTTGTTCAGCCGCTTTATCTATTTCTGGACTACCTTTCAAGGGTCCCATAGCAGCATCTAGAGTTGGTTTTATAAACAACAAAAATGTTCTTAACCCAACAAAAAAAGAATTAGAAAATTCTAAATTAGACTTAGTTGTAGCTGGGACAAAGGATGCAGTTTTAATGGTAGAGTCTGAAGCTTCAGGTTTAACCGAAAAACAAATGTTAGATGCTGTAAAATTCGGACACGACAGTTTTGCTAATGTCATAAAAGGTATTGAAAAATTAGCAAAAAAAGCTTCAAAAGAAAAATGGAAAACAGAAGAAAAAGACTTAAGTGAAGTCTCTAAAAGAATTAAAAAGGAACTTACTAAAGATTTAGAGAAAGCATTTTCAGAAAAAGATAAAAAGAAAAGATCTAATTTAATAAGTACAGCTGGAGAAACATGTAAATCATTATTTAAAGATGACGAAACTCTCTTGGAACACGAAGTAATGACACAGCTTAAAAATCTAGAAAAAGAAATAGTTAGAACAAGAATTTTAAAAAGTAAAAAAAGAATTGATGGCAGAGGCCTTTCAGATGTAAGACCAATAAAATGCCAAGTTGGCATACTACCAAGAGTTCATGGTTCGGCGTTATTTACCAGAGGCGAAACACAGGCAATTGTAACAACTACTCTGGGAACCTCAGATGATGAGCAAAGAATAGAAAGTTTGGAAGGATTGAAAAGAGAAAGATTTATGTTGCACTATAATTTTCCTCCATTTTCTGTAGGAGAAACTGGAAGGATAGGA
>MDTE01011485.1_pt1 | contig 15931 bp, 17 predicted proteins | sample 811231 | NCBI WGS metagenome assembly MDTE01 (sample SAMN05326651, study PRJNA326480) | marine metagenome | isolation source: seawater | place: Indian Ocean: Red Sea | collected 2010
AAGGTTCTCACCTTTACTAGCTCCTTCCTCATAGATAAAGGAATCTTTTGTTTTTTGTTTTTCATTCATGACTGTTTTTGTACTTTCAAAATTGGACGTAATATTCGTACCCAGCATGACATTCATTGCATTTTGAATATCCGTATCGGAGGAAGCTTCTAATTTACCTGCGTTAGAAATCCATAAGATAAACAAAATTAAAAAGGAAAAAACAATTACAATCGTCCAACCATTTCGATTCCACCAACGAGAAATGAGTTTTGAAAAAACCATAATTTTTTTTCTTAATAGTGAAAAAAAATTTTATCTTGTAAAATTTTGCAAGAAATGAATGTAGCGAATAATATTCCGCGAAGTAATTCCATTTTCGCGTACAAATTCCACAAATAACTCTTTATCAATATGAGGAGGAAAATCGACTGGTGATTCCTTTTGTTCCATCGACAAGAGTAAACGAACCAATTGTTGCATTTTCTCTTGCTGAAAAAATAACGAATTTGTGTCAAACGCAATGCCGATACCGAATTCAAAACACAAAGCGAGTACCTTTGGATTATATGGTTTCGAGTTAATATCGTTATTCAATAAAATAGAATCGTTAAAAATGGATCCTCGTTGTTCAATCGAAATTCCGCTACCGCCAAAAATTTTGAAAACTTCGTGAAATCCTGTTCGTCCGTTAAAGATAAATTTTTGATAATCTTTTTTAATTTGACCTTTCCCAAGTCCAGAAAAATCAGTAATCGACGCAATGACCGAATAATTCAAATGAGCATCATTCATAAAAGACACACCAAATTCATCGGAATTCATTTTTATTACAAGTGATTATATTTTTTATTTAAAATCCAAGTTTTTAATCCGAAATTACATTCGTTTAAATCGTAAGAAAGTAATTCATTGATCGATGTCCATTGGTACTTTTCGATTTCATTCGAGTCTGGAATCTTCTCTGTTTCATGAACTAAACTGTTTTCATCGTGAATAGTCACAACAAAGTAAATATTATTTCGAATTGTGTACCGAGGACATTTTTGTAAATCGTCGTCTATCCGAAAACCTGTCTCTTCGTAAAATTCTCGATGCGCAGTCTCTTCAATCGTCTCTCCTTTTTCCATATGGCCCTTTGGAAATCCCCATTTGGAAGATTTTTTTCCAAAAACTAGAAAGACTTTTTCTTTACTTTGATTCCACAGAATAATTCCACATTTTTTTACCATGGTTGTTCAAAACTAATTTACCGTATTGTTAATAAAAGATATTTTCAATTTTTTTTTACAAAAAAATTCTATTCTCAAAATCAAATGTGTGGTCTTGAATTCCCCAACATTCAATAATTTTATTGTCCTTTCGTTTTACATCATTTAAAAAATACTTTAAACCCACAAAACATGGAATGAGATTTACATTCAAGACAATCGATCTTTCTGAAAACTGAAAATCAGCAAGATAATATTCGTAATTCCCATTATTTTTTCGAACTTTGGTAATCATCTTATACTTTCCTTCTTTTAATGGTACTATGGAAGCACATGTCATATACAAATCAGTATAAGAAGGATATAAATTTAAAATGACATTGGAATTTTGAAGCTGTGAAAAAAAATTCATGCTTCTTTTTCTGTGTAAAGAAAAGTCCGTCGTATTCAGTTCGTAACACACAAATTCTGGAAAAAGACGAAGAATCATAAAATATTTGTTTCGATATTGAAATGGATACCAATTTTTTTCAATCGTATTCATTTCAGGAACAGTAAGAATTTTCACGAATTCTATTTCTAATTTCGCGACATGAATACATACAATACAAGAACGGAGTACTTTTGGATGAACTTGTAGTAATGTATTGGCAACCCCATATATTTTTTGATTGATGCGATTTGGAAAAATTTTAATATCTTCGATGGTGTAATATCCATCTTTTACATTTTCTCTCACGATGGATGAATATTTTTTATCACCTACTCGGAATTGACATGGAAGGGACTGATACATCGACTTGTTGTTTCGATCTAGTTCAGTCAAATAGTAGGAAAGTTCACTTTTCTGAAAATTTTCAACATCCGTTTCTTGACGGAAGAGACAATATTTTTTTTGATGATGGAAAAAAATAGTTGGATTGAAACGATGCACTTGTGGTGGTGAACGAAAATTTTCCTTCTTTTGAACAAAGTAAGCATCATCAACCATGGAATACGAACTAAATGTCATTCTTTTATCTATGGGAAAAATAATTATTTCACATGCGCAACAACGATATCATGATAAGGATAACCAACACAATTATAACTGCATAACAAAACAAGTCCAGTACACTAATTTTGGACAGGGTGATATAATGAATGAAATCACTCTTGTCTGGAAAAAATTCCTCCATATACCACTTCATGTTTTCGTTCATGTATTGTATCCGATCTTTTCTTAATTGATCGTTCGGAACATTCTGAATCGTTTTCTCCTTGGTGGATTTGTTGGAAATGTAAAATTTTTTAGAAGGTTTTCTTTCTGACATTATCAAAGTGTTGTTTTCATTTACCATCAGATAATAATCTTTTCCTTTGAATTCAGTAATGATATTGACAGGTGTTAACATATCAACATAATCTACAAAGTTTTCATCATTAATGTTTACAATTTTAAAAACATTGGATTGCGTTTTTGAATTTTCAGAAAAATTACCCCAAATAAATTGATTTTTCTCAAAATTATAAGTTAATACTAACGATGTATGCTTATAAAAAAAGTAAACAACATCCAAATTATGGATGCGTGTAATTTCCCCCGTTGAAAAATCATATCCCTTGATGATCATGTAAAAGTCGGTTAAATCTTGATCCGAAAATTTAAAAAACGATGGTGGTACACTCTGTAAACTAATCAAGTGTCCTGGTTTGTATTCAAAATCAAAATTAACAATATCGTAATTGAAAATCAAATCGGATTTTAATTGATTGTACGTATCATCGGTCGATGGAAAATGACTCTCACGACGAAAAAAAGATATGTCCACATTATTTTCCTTGGATAGAATTGTACCATTGTTTGACGTGGAAACAATACTTGTGGCCACAGGTCTATTCTTATAAGGCACTGTATTCAGTGGTAAACAGTAAGTCGGAACGGTAGGCGAACGGTCTTTCATGTCGACATGGATACCACACCCGCAACTATCCGAATTTTCACAGATTCGCATACATTCGTCTAATGATACATCCCGAATACACTCTCCGTGAATCGTATCAATACATGAAGTTCCTGTACCAAATGGTTTCAATGAATATTCTTTATCCACTTTCATTGTTTTTTTTTTTTAACAAAAATTTATTCTGAACGGAAAAAAAAAAAACTATAAGTAGTAAATGGATGATATAGGCAAACCTTGTTATTACTGCAGAAAGCAAGACTTTTTACCTTTTGAATGCAAGCATTGTCAATTCTCTTTTTGTATCAAGCATCGAGCACCCAGTGCACATGAATGTGTGTCTGCAGACGAGGGTAAGAATCAACCCTTTACATGCACCGTAATCAAATATGAATGCGAATATTGTTGTAAAAAAAGTTATATCGAAACACTATGTCCAGTGTGTAATTTAAATTTCTGTGTTTCACATCGTCATCCAGAGGCTCATCAATGTGAAAAATTAAAAAAAAAGAATATAAATATTTGGCAAAAATTTTCACGATGGTTCTCGACTTTCGCGAATCAAAGATGAACTGCTTTGGATTTTTAAACCAAGTCCATCCACTAATTGAATTCCATGTTTTTCACAAATTTCACGTTCAGGGATGATGTCGTTAAATTGGTCACCACCATTACAAAAAATATCTGGTTTCGGATCCATGGATGCAAGAGTTTGACACACAGTTCGATCACTATCCATAGATAAAACGACGCGATCAACCATTGTTAAACTTTTGACAATCTCTACCCGTTCCAGATCTTTCATAAATGCCTTTCCTTTCTTCTGTCTTGCTTGTTCATCATTATTGACAATGACAACCAATGATGTTCCGAGTTCTTTTGCCTGCCGAAAGTATTCCAAATGCCCGACATGAATCGGGTCGAAGTAACCACTCACGCATACAATTGTCATTTTCTCTAGAAAAAAAAAAAAATTTACCGAATAATTTTGTTTTGAATGACTTTCCTCTTTTCTTCTTCTTGATGAATATAGCTCATATGATTTTTCAATTCGATTTCCTCTCGTTTCGTAAAATGTACTTTCGGAAGTTTCAAAAGACGATAAAGTTCAATAATGTTTTGTTTGGAGAGTGGTCCATTCAGCTTTGAATACTTGTAAGAATGAACATCAATATAATCCATAATGATTTTAGAATACTTTTTTACTGAAAGGTACCTTAAAATTTCAAAATAAGTCTCATAGAGAGGATGTTTTTTTTCCAACAATAAAAAGTCCTCCGATAATTTTTGAAACAATTTTGAACGAAAAATTACCATGGAACATGGAGTAAGATGATGTTCTTCCAATAGAAGTTGTATTCGTTCGTAAAGTATATCTCCTTCAGAGATGGAGCTTGGAACAAAAATATCATTCTGTGGAATTGTTTCCAAGGTTGGTTTGTACTTTTTTTTACGTAGCATTTCTTCTTACTGTTTTCTTTTTCATAAAAATCCAAAAAAAAAAACAATTATTTCCTGTTTTGATCAAAGCGCATTTTCAAAAATTTTTCGTCTCTGAATATTCTCAGGGTTCAGTGAAATGGCTCTCATGACTTCTTCAAATGAATTGTGTTGGTCAATGTAGTCTGTTTTAATATTTTTATATGGATACGACTCGCTGTCTATTGTTGCGTGACCAAAATCCACCAAGTAAATGGTTTTAAACTGAACCAAAAAATTGTCAATATAAACATCATTGTGAAAAATTTTTTTTTCTTCCAAAATATTTGTAATTTTTAACAACTGTGGTTTCCATGATTTTGGTAAATTATGTTTTGTAAGAGGAACTCCACAGTAGGACAGATAAAGCGACTGTTGTCCAACAGATAATAGTGTGGGAAAACAAGGTTCACGGTAAAGTAGTAAAAGAGATTCAATTTCTTTTTGCATACTGTCCTCTTTGGAAAGGCTACCGTCTTGAAATTGTTTTCGAATAATTTTACGATTCGTATCAATTCCAAGCTTTCCTTTTATAATTTTATTCTTTGATCGTGAAATCGAAAAACAATTCACATCTGCTTGTGCTCCGTTTTCGATCTCAAGATCGAGTAACTTTTTCGGTTTTTTAATGAATAAGAACATATCGGTAAAGGTTCCGTTTGCCATCATTTTTGAAAGAGTACTATTTTCAGACATATTAATTTACATATAAGATTATAATTTTTTCATTCTTCAAAAATTGAAGAAATTATAGGAAACATTTCTGAAACGACAGAGAATGCTTGAAGCAGGTATTTTATCGATGGAAAAGACGTTTGGTCGTCAAAAAGATAAATTATTATATCAATGTCGTCCTTACAATGGAGGTGAACCTTTGCTGATACCGTACCAGCAAAAAAAATCATCTTTTTCAAAAGCGTCAACCCATTTTTATATCCTTTTTCGACGTGAACAGCAAGGAAAAGGTATCATGCAAGAAATGTTAGGAAGTACAGATAATACCGCCAATTATTATAAATACGAATTGTGGGCAAATGAACTTGGAACAAATCCTACTCGAGCAATGGAAAAACACCTTCCAATTTTGACCGAACCGACTGTGACGCATTCCTATTCACATGTCTTTACCATTGATCCACACGGTTCACGTGATTTTGATGATGCCTTTGCCATCACAAACCTTTCGGAAAATAAATGCATTGTACATGTCTTTATTGCGAATGTACCGAAAGTTTTGGAGTTGTATGGTTTGTGGCCCCATGTATCCGACCGAATGAGCACTATTTATTTACCTGACAAGACCTACCCCATCTTTCCTCGACAACTTTCGGAAGACTTTTGTTCCTTGCGTGAAGGCACGGTTCGGCACTGTTTCGTCATGAATGTTACGATTGATAATGATAAAGTTACCAAGATTGAGTTTGACACTCAAAACGTATTGATTACCAAGAACTATGATTACATGTGTCCGACCTTAGAAAAGGTTCCATCTTTTCAACAACTATTCGTATTGACAAAAAACCTAAAACAATGTGAAAAACTGAACAGCAAAGAAATGGTGGAATATTGGATGATCTTCATGAATGAAAAAGTAGCATCCATTTTACCAGAAGGGATTTTACGAGCGACGGTGTCCGTTCAACCGTCAACATCGAGTACTTCTTGGAAAGGAAAATATCTACCGACGTCCACGACAGAATCGACGTGGCATGAACCGTTACAATTGGAAAAATATTCACATGTTACATCTCCGATTCGTCGATTTGTTGATGTTATGAATCTCACTCTACTGCAACACCATCTACGATGCACTACATTTTCCTCCATTACGTTGGAGTGGGTTCGTGAATTTGTACGAGAAAAATGTAATCACGTAAACATTCAAACCGATAAAATCAAACGAGTTCAAAATCGATGTGCATGGGTTGACCTATGTGAGCGTGACTGTCCTTTTCAAACAACGGGGCAGGTTTTAGAAATTCGAGAACCGACAGAGAGTACGGGACAGTACGAATCACTTTTATACTTTCCGAAAGAAAATTTATACAAAAAATACAACTCATGTTACTCCACCGTCACCGTCGGTGAATGGTATAAGGTTGACTTTTATTTTGTAAAAGCCCCTGAGTGGCAGAATAAAATTCGCATCATGCTTCATACATGAATGGAAAGCAAAAGAGAATCAATAGCAGTATGGAAAAGATTATGACAACCGTATAGTAGGACCGAATGGGAACAATCGTCTTCTCATAGACAAACGTTTCACAGGTCGATAAACTTTCTTGTTTTGCTTTTTCCTTGTAATAGGCTTTACGATGTCTGGCAATGGACGATGGTGTGCCAAAGGAAATGCTAAGATTCTTTTGTTTGGCCATTTCCGTAACTTTTAAAATCGTTTTACCATCTAGACGGGACAGAACACTGTCATAATTGCATAATGCAGTATACTGTGTGTCATCGAGTGTCGATAAAATGAAATACGGCGTTGCAAAAGGATTCTTATTTGCAACTTGATCCCACTGATAAATTTGTTCCGAGTGAAACAATAATAATTCTGATTCATGGGGAAATTTGGCGAATAAAAAACATTTGGATTTTTCCAACACTGAAATTTCAATGTTGGGCACTTTTTCATATAATTGCAAATACCGTTTTTCTTTGTCCACTGTGGTGTACAACACTACGGGAACATTGGCATCTAAAATCGCATGTTCGTCATGAAATTTTTCCGTTAGGTCAAATAGAACAAATGTATATTTGGCACAGTCAATACACTTCCAATCCGATAAATATTTCCATACAGACGGTTTCCGTTCCTTGTAGACGAGAGATGGGTAATAAATGTTTGGGTTGGGTTTTTGGTGCAATCGGGCAATCCACCAGGACAGTGCATTGTTTCCAATAACGAGAACATCATAATTGATAGAGTGTCGTAAAATGTCCTTTTCCGAATGGAGTAATATTTTTGCATCGGGAAAGATTGCCTTTGCACTGGATTCGTGAGTCGTGAATACGTGAATCGTTACTTTCGGATACTTTTTGCGCAACAAGGACTTTGCATGTTCATAATACAGAGTGTTTTCAAGATTGGTATACGTATTTGGTTTTTTTGTGGGATGGTGCACAATACCAATCTGAAGTTGTGCTTCGCGACATGGTTCACTTTTCAACAAGTACCGAAAGTCTTGTAAAATGGAATCATCAAAAACAGTATCCTGGCATTCGATATTCAAGACATAGTTTTTCGAGGGTTCAAATCGTATAAATTGAGGATCGGAAATGGTTTCGGCGGAAGATAATGATTTTGGTGGATAAAAAGACATGGTGAAAAGAGGATCAAAATCTTGCCAATGCCTTACAAATAAAAACCGTCGATGTCGGAAGGCCAGATTTAATGCATTGACGAATTGGAATAAAAATGCCCCAAAAGAATACCGATTGGGATCCAGCAAAAAATAGACATGATTTTGATAAAAAGTGTTATTATTGGTAATATCACTAAACGAAGGGATTTGTAAAATCTGTGGAGATTGTTTGGCAAGACAAAAGAATTGGTCTTGAATTGCATGCCATTGCAAATCTATCGGTTTTCGATCGCGTATGGCCTTTTCAAATTGATAAATAAAGATTGGAATCATAGAAAAATGAAACAAATAGGCACAGGTCGAAAAACTTTTTTTCAATTGAACATAATCGCTATTGGGAAGTTTTGACATGGAAGGGTATGTGTAAGAAAAACAATAAAATCGCGCATTATAACTTTCTAAGATATTGATTTCCTTTTCGTAATCAATTTCTGTCGTCATGAAAAAGTCATCTTCCAAGATCATGTAATATCCTTCTTCATTTAGTTCGTAAATCATGTATAATGTTTTTAAATGGGAGAGGGCACAACCGATTCTCCCATCTGAATGTTGTACAGCTTCTACACGCTGTGTGGGAATGGAAGTGTCCTTTAACTGTTGTTGTACAAAAAATAAACGATCTTTGCGATTATGTAAATTAATATAATATATTTTTTTCAATTTCATTTATTATTAATTAGACTTTTATTTATTTTGTAAAAAAGATACCAATGGATGAGAGGATGAAAAGAAATAGAGTTTCTGTGTCATTCGTTTCTTCTCGGATAAAAATTCATAATCAATCCCATTCTGATAATGAGAAAGTTGTTGGACCTGATTGAACTCTTTAATACGATCAAATGCCTTTTTCAATTCAGTGTACTTTTCAATCCTATCCGAATTATCATGAATTGGTTGGTCCGCATTTAACAATTCCTCGTGTTTTTGATCAAAAATAGTCTTGATCATGTTAAACGAAACGCCCGTTTCTTGACCGAAAAGTTGATAATCATCCACAATGCAGGTCGGAAGAGAATACTCGACAAAAATGGGTTGAAAAACACCGTCTCCAACATGCAAAAAGATGGACGTTTTCTTTGCAGGATCAAAATATTGTTCGAAATCGATATCCGCGACTAAAGCCATCGTGTTGGCATCGATAATGAATACGTTATAGTCCGACAGTGCGGAATACAAATGAAAAAACTCGTGAATATCAATGATTTCATCTTGCAGAATTACTTTTTTAAGGTCCTCAAGAGTTTCTTGCGTTACATAGTTGAAGAAGCCGTACAGGGTTTTTGCTAAGCTTTTCAAGAAACTTTCGTGTTTAATGTCATCTACTTTTGGTAATTGGGAACTTTCCATTAAGGAGGTTATGGTTTCATGAAAGACATCGAGAATCGTTTCGACATAACAGTTCGATAATTCATGTTGAATTCGTTCTCCATCTAATTTAGAAATGGAATAGGGTAAAAATTTTTCTGCTAATATGGATTCCATTTTATCTTCCTGCACAATTTCAATGACTGACTCTAGATAATGTAAATTAATCTCATACAATACATGCTGGCTAATAAATTCAGGGGAACGGATCAATTTTTTCAAGGACAGATGATTGATCACTAACATTGCATGAAGTTTTTGCAATGCAATATATCCAGATTCTAATTCAAAAAATACAGGCAATGTCATTTTTTCCAAGAGTTTCTTTTTGTAATCTTGCATATATTCTTGCCTCTTCGCTTGGGGTAAGGTTGTCATGCATGGGCCGTATAAAAGGGCCGATACAAAAGATTCGGCATCATTTTCCGTTACTTTAGAACGGTATGTTTTGAACGATTGAAAATCGTTCATGAACAAAGGTTCTTTTTTGAAAAGTGCTAGTGATTTCATGGGATTTCAATTTAAAAATTTTTCCTTTAAATGAAAAAAAAAATGTTTTAGTAAAGTTACGAATGATTTTAGAAAAATTATGGAGAAAAAAAATTCCAGATAATCCGATACAAGACTTAGAAATTCTATTATCATCCTTTTCGGAAGAAAAGCACAGTTCTATTTTGAATGGACGACATTTGACCATTTCGGACTGGACTCCTATTCAATATCTATTACTGGAAGATCCGATAAAGCACTTGAAATGTTTACACTTTTTTGTAGAGCGTGGTGTAAATCTATGTGGATTTTCAAAAAAACGTCTCACATTTTTTCATTTGTTTTTGGTGCTTTTTTTTTATCGTAGTGAATTTCGAGATGAACGACACGTGGAAATTTTTTTAGATTTTTTTCGATATTCTTTTCCACAGCAAAGTGTCTTTTTATTAAGATCGACACAACCGTTTACGTTAATGGATCTTTTGATTATTTGTCAAAAAAAGAAACTCTTTTCGTATGAATACTTTCCACCTGGAAAATCATACCAATATAGTCCTCTCCCTCACCACTTGTACGATCTACTATACATTTCCATGATGTGTTACGGTTGTAAATTTTATTCACAGAATCTTGAATCTCCCATCGATCAGATCCATTTGAACAATTGTACGTTTTATATGGACAAGTACCCGATTTTCAAAGAATATCTTACACATCAATTCAAGTTACCCCCATTGCTATCTAGCGATGAAATACAAAAACGAATCAAACTCTTGAAATGCTACAAACGTCAATTGTCTCTTGTTTCCGATGAAAGTGCACAGCCTCTATCAAATACTCCAATACCAGGCCAAATGTTCATCAATACTGAAATCATAGATAATTGCCATTTACGTGATTCTGAATTTTTTGAGCACATGTCCGACGATATTCGACTTCATAAGGGATACTTACCATTGTTGCTGTCTACCAAGTATCATCCATACACACGGCGAAAATTAAATGATACAGACATTCAAATTTGGTTAAAAGAAATTCACGAATCCCAGAATTTTCCCATCAGCACGTTGGAGGAAAATATAAACCATCTTCCTTACTTTTTCTTCGATTGTAAGATTACGGACAAATTTTTTACGATTCATGCCATATTTCATTTCATTGATCAATTTTTTAGTGTCCATCATCCATATCATCAAATATCAACCTTGATCCATTGCCCAACGGCGGACATTAAGTACATTGCCAATCGCATGCTATTGGAAACAAAATTATTTTCAAAATTCAACATGGTTCGTAAAAACCCAACGAGTCTTCATTTAGGTAAGGTTTTTTATCAATACTGTTTAGGAAATGACAAGTATGTTATTACCATGTACTTTTTGTTAGAAGAAATTTTTCAGGATATCAAGTCATTTTACAAATTAAAAGAGTACTTGGAAGATTTTGAAGAGAACTATTTTTTTATTTTTGATGAGTATTGTTGTCGTTTCGGAACGAGCAACCCGCAGTTTTTTCAAAAGTTTTTACAAAATTTAATGATTTTAAAAGATTTTAATCTACAATCTTAGGTGCCAAATAAAATTGAAGACTGCATGTTTCATTTGGAACGTAAGTAAAACAAATTGGTTTTTCATCGGATACCCACAGATATACCGTGTCTGCAATCTGTGTACCTCTTGCAAACGTTTGAAAATATTTCGTAGAAAAAGATGCAGAAATATTTTGTGTAGAAGATATACAATCAGGTTCCAATACCTTTGAGATACAAAGTGAACCATTCGAATTCTCTCCACGAATATCTAACAATTTTCCTTTGTTTGATATTGAAATTGTTTCACCAAATAGACTTACATTTTTAATCATTTCATGAAAAACCGATGATTTCAAATGACATTCACATTCATATTTTTCATCTTCAGGAATTTGAAGCTCCTCCGTTTCCATTTCAACGGTGGGAAGCACAAAGGTGTATACTTCATTATCTTTTTTGATAATTTCAATTTGAAAATCTTCACTGTCCGTTTCTAGAAATGAAACTTTATCTCCTTCTTGACAGCATTTCAAACATAAAACCAAGGACTTTAAATGAATTCCTTTTCGAACGAATCCTCTGTCAAACTCCAAGGTGGAAAAAAAATGTTTATGAAAGGTTCCCGAAACCAGTGCAACATGAGCACAGTCCATTGCTTGAAAACAAATTCCATCTGTTGAAAAGTTAAAATTAAGAATATCAATAATGTCTTTTACAAGTTCGATGGACTTGTAAAAAATAGTGGGATTTTCAAATGTATAACGAAATAACATTTTGTTTTCAGGTACAATTTCAAAAAAAAAAATCAATTTTTGTACTGTTGGATTAGTGATTGGTAACAGGAAAAGCTCCTTTTCTTTTTACGACGAAATGTCTTTGGATTGACAGAAACTAATCCAAATTTAGCTTTCCTCGCATAATCCCATTCCCAACAATCCAATAGTGTCCACCAATAGTATCGTTTTACTTTGGGATTTTGGAAAACTCTTTCCACGTGATCATGTAAAAATAGACACTGTTCGTCACCATCTTCGGAGGAAAGACCATTTTCAGTAATCCATAATTCAGCATTAGGTAAGTATTTTTCAATATATGGGAAACAAGCATTTATATTTTTTGCATCAACGGGCCATCCCAAATTACTTACTGTTTCCTTGTCATTAAAAAAATCCAATTTAGAGCATTTTGTAATGTCTGTCCATCGGGTATCTTTGGAGAAATAATAATTGACACCAACAAAAAACGTTTTTGTACTGACATGATTTTGAAAACATTCGTTCCATAAAGAATCAAAAATAGTGTTCAAGAGAGTGTCGTAATAATGCGGGATGATTGCCATCGAAAATCCAAAACGGAAATCCGTGTGGAATGTATCTACCAACAGATTATATACCTTTTCCATATTTTTCAAAACTTGACTGTAATGAAAATAATTTTTTTTCATGGGTGGCCAACGAGAAATCAAGTACGAACAAATGGCATATACATTTGGCTCGTTGTACACCATAATGTACATAACTTTCCCCTTCCAGCGGTTCAAAATCATGGACGCAAAATTACAAAAAGACTGTGCACCACCTATAAAACCATTCTTTTCGGAAAACCATTTGGGCTGTGAAAAATGAAAGAGACAGACCACGGGCTCAATGTTTGCGTCTTTTAAATCGTCCAAATATGTTTCATATCGCTGGAGTTCAACCTCATCATAAACCCCTTCTTTCTTTTCAATGATGGACCATTCAATTGAAAACCGATAACTTTGAATCCCTAATTCTTTTAGTAATTTTAAATCTTTTTTCCAATACTTTTTGTGCATGACACCATCTTTACTTTGGTGATTATAAAATTGGGAATTTCTATTATTTTCTTCATATTGGAAACTACTTGTCGAAATTCCAAAAATCATTTATTTAAATGGTTAATTTATAAAAAAAAAAAATTTAAAAAAAATATTTTAATAAAATATGCACCAAATTGAACCCCGCCAAGAATGTTCGTTCTGGTTGGAAAACGTGAGTGATATATTTTCATCTGGTTCATTAGTCCCTAAATCTATTGATAATTTTGAAGAACAAATGAATTCTATGACACGCTTCGTCATGTTGATATTTATCTTTCTATTCTTTTTTCGTTCCTCAAAATATGCCATCTCTGTATCTTTTTTATTGATTTTACTAATTAGTCTTTGTTACTACGTTGGTAGATCATTTTCAAGGAAAAGAATCAAAGAGGCCTATGGAAATGTTCCAAGCGTCCAGATACCAAACGTTGCTCCACCAAAACATACTGCCGTTAACGATTTGGTGTTAACACCATCTTATGGACAACAACAACAAGTGTCTCCGAATTTACCAAAAACGGGAACGCTTTTGATGAATCAACGCGCATCGAATCCACAGCTGATTGATGGTCGTCAGAGTTCCTATTGGGAATACCAAAATGTTTCATTGGAAGATACCATATCCAATAACCAAAAATTAGCGGGTACACCCAATCCGAAAACATTGGTCCAACCTGTCATTCCCAATCCAGCATACGACAACCAAGTATGGCAACCCAATGATTTTGTAGTACCTTCTTGTATCAACAATCAACAACGACAAGAACTCTATACAAACGGATACATTGCAAGTGGTGACACTGTTGCATTACCCAAGAGTAAATCAAACGTATCTTCCAAAGAAAATTATACGCCTCCACAAAAGAGGAGTTTTCAAAAAATTCCCATCTCAGAAGTGTCCTTCGATCGCATGTCGAATAATCAATACATGACGTCCTCGGATGATCTGGTCGACTTTGGATGCGGATATCAACCCTTAAATCTGGAAAGCAACGTTCCCAGCAACTATATGGCGTCAAAATGTCAAGTGCAACCCAACATGAAAGAATACAATGAAAATTTGTATTCCATTCCATTACAACCTGGTCTTTACACAAAATCACAAGTAAATCAACCAAGTGCATCCATGTCGAATCTAGGTATTTCTTATAATCAACAGTTTCTTCCAACGACATTTGAAACGAACAAGCAATATCAAACCTTTGTCGAATTAGATCCATACCAGGCAAAAACGTCCGTCAAAGAAGATTTTGCATCCCCAAAAGATCCGTTCCGTCGCGATATCTTTGATCCACGTCAATCCAGTTACGGTACCTCCTACCGTTCCTATGTCGATCCCGTTACGGGTCAACCACGATATTATTATCGAGATATTGATCAACAGACCCAAAATGGATACTTGACTAAGAACGAACTAGACTTTGCACAGTTCGGAACAACAACGGGGGTCTATCCTTTTGACAAACCACTTGAGGGTCAAGCATTGCATCGTCACGCAGATAATACGTACACAGAAAGTCAACTCGGATATCGGTCCGAATTGCAACAGAGACTCATGAATAAAAATAGCAATCGTGCATGGCAACAACGAATTGCTCCTATCTATAAAAATCAACAGACAAAAGGATTTATGGGAACGAACTCTTCTAAAATATATGCAGGTCCTCGAGGAGGATAATGATAAAATTTTTCCTTTTTTTTTTTCAAAGAAATATGAAAAAAAAAATAATCATTCGAACATCTTTGTTTTTGTACACATGTGTTGTTATCGGAGTCGTGACGGTACTCGTCCAGAAAATACGAACGAATCAATCAAAACAAAAATCGCCAACGGAAGAGGAGACAACGACGGAAGAGACAACGACGGAAGAGACAACGACGGAAGAGACAACGACGGAAGATTCAATAAATTCATCCACTGTATTTCAAAAAAGTGCTAATACTGTGAAAGTACTATCCATCATAGTGTTTGTTCTTGAAGTTTTAATGTTATTCTTTCTATTGTACTTATGCAACTTATTCTATCATAATCATAAATCCCTCTTAGAGAGAAAGTTTTTTCAAAATCGTTCCAAAGAAAACAATACTAATACCAACTCTACAGAAGTATTCATTACCAACATGAAATTGATTCCAAAAATTAAAATAAACATGGTTGTCTCTACACTCTTTGTGTTTGCAAACATTTTGATCATTGTGATTCCTGTTTTGTTGTACCATAACATGGATAAATTAAAATTCATATTGAACGGTATCGGGATTTTCCTGTATTTGGTTACTATGGTTTCGTTGCTTACGGGTGAAAATAGAACAACCAGCGGAGAAATTGTTCAGACTGGTATTGGGTTGCTCATGCAGAAATATGACAATCCGACTATCTAGATAGAGTTTTAAAAAAACAATTAAAATACGTGTAACTAAGGAAATGGCTGTGGTTACAATCATAGGTTTGATATTATTTTGAATAGAATATACGATTAAAAATGCACTAGACATATTACTTACAAATAGGGTTGTATAGGATAAGTCTTTACTACTTTTCGTGATTATCATTTTCCAAATCTGTGGAATAAAAATGAGACTTGCTAATAGTCCCCCTACATATCCAAAGTAGTCATTTATTTTTTTGTTTGTATTTTTTTAAATAACTTATTGTATATTATCAAGGATGGGTTGAATCAATTGTTGAGATTCTTTTTCATATTCCTCGATCCTGTAAT
>MDTE01043790.1_pt1 | contig 15931 bp, 18 predicted proteins | sample 811231 | NCBI WGS metagenome assembly MDTE01 (sample SAMN05326651, study PRJNA326480) | marine metagenome | isolation source: seawater | place: Indian Ocean: Red Sea | collected 2010
AGGTGTTTCTCATAAGCCTTTGGTTGAAGGGTTGCGCCAACTGGATTACACCAAACCATTAGCAGCAATGAGAGCGTATTTAGAAGGGATGAATGTTTCCCCTTATTCTTCAATACCGCCTAAAGAGAAACCTATCTGTCTTCTTGCAGCACTAGGGCCCCGAATGCTTGAACTTTCAGCAGAGCTTGCCGATGGTGCCCACCCATACTGGACAAACCCTGAACACACAGCAAGGGCCCGAGAAATAATCGGTTCAGGTAAACTCCTCGGAGTAGAGCAGAAAATCATAATCACTAAAGACAGGGAAGTAGCATTTCAGGCTGCACAAGAAGCGCTTAGAATCTACGTTAACCTTCCGAACTATCGGAACAACTGGAAAAGGCTCGGATTCACCGATGAAGATATAGATGCACCCTCGCAACGATTCGTCGATGCCTTCATTGCATGGGGGTCGGTAGAGCAGGTTGAAGATCGAATATCGGAACACTTTGACGCAGGGGCTGACCATGTTTGCATACAACCGTTAACGATTAACGGGACTTACTCAAATCCACCTTTGGAAGCTTTTGAAGCGCTCGCTGTTCGATGAAAGTTAAGCCAAATCTTTCTGCTAACGAATGCCTATAACGGTGCTGGCATTCGGTTGCCCATTGACCACCGAGTTCTTTGGTTGTATCTAGTTCCTCGCCAAATTGTTGTTTCATCGTAAATCGCATCGGTCAGATTCGCGCCAGATAGATTAGTAAAACTCAAATCTGCACCTCGTAAATCAACTCCAATGAGCCTTGACCTACTGAGATTGGCGAATCGAAAGCTGCTAGATGTACAGACTGCTCCTGTGAAATCCGCAGCGATTAAGGTAGCGCGATCAAGGTTTGCATCTGACAATTGAGATCCATCAAACTTCGCGTAGGTCATACGGCTACGAGAGAGGTTCGATCCGCTTAGAGAGGATTGAGAAAAGTCTGCGTAATTGCATGTATTTCTTTGGTCAGGAATCATACGGTCATAGCTAAGGTCAGTTCGTTCCATCTGCGCATTTCTAAATTTAGCGTGAGCTAGATGAGCGTTGCGGAAAGAAACCAGGTTAAGGGTTGAGTCATCAAACCTAGCTCCTTCTAGCATCGCTAGATTGAAGTTCACCGATTCCAGCGTTGTTTGGCGGAAGTCGGCATCGTACAGAAACTTTTTGGTGAATTTTCTGTTGACGATGTCTTCTCCATTAAAACTTTTTGGCTCTTCGCGGAAAATATTTTTGTGTCTGGTCATTGACTAAAACTCCGATTAATGAAATCACAGGTATCGGATATCTTTTGGCGAGTCACGTTTGGCTGAAAGTAAATAATAGACTGGTTTATTCCAGCTTCAACCTGCTCGGAAAGTTGCAAAGCAACATCTGACAGTTCGGTATCTTGTCTGGCGAGTATGTGAGTTGAGACAGAAATCTCTTCCGGGCTCCGGCCGATAACAGAACAATGTTCGTTAAGAACCTCGTATTTCTTTTTGAAAGTTTCAAGATCAAAGAAAGGCAAGTTCCAATGGGAAGCGTAATTGGCAACACTTTTGAGTGTCCTTTTTTCTCCAGTGCCGCCAATACAAATGGGTAGTGGTATCTGCGGCCCTTTTGGTTCGTTTCGAGCTTCTTGAATGGTGAAGTATTCACCAGAGAAGTCAGTCACAGCATTTGTGATTAGTGATGTAATCACTTCGAGAGCTTCATCGAAACGATCGAATCTCTCCTTAAGGCTTCCGAGTTCTATTCCATAAGCGGAAGACTCTTCTTCATTCCAGCCAGCACCTAAACCTAATTCAAATCTTCCGTTGCTCACGATATCTAGTGACGATGCCATATTGGCGACAACGGCAGGGGGCCTGTAATGAATTCCATTAACCATGCACCCAATCCGAATTCGGCTCGTAGCTTGTGCGATGGCGGTAAGAGTAACCCATGACTCAAGGCATGGACCATGGGTATCACCTTGAATTGGATAGAAATGGTCAAAGTTCCAGAAATGAGAGAAACAACTCAGGGAATCTGTCATTTCCGCAGACCAAAGAAGCGTCTCCCAATCTATGTGGTGGGGAGCTACTTTTACGGCTATTTCATGTTTAGTCGTCATTCAGTCCAACCGAGTCGACGCTAGATGGTCTAGGGAGATTGGCAATGATTGAGTTTATGATCCCGCCGTCAACGACGAGTTCGTGTCCTGTGATGTAACTCGCCTCCTCAGAGCAAAGAAACAAAACAGCTGATGCGATGTCACTTGGAATCCCCAAACGTCCAGTTGGCACTTTTTCTGTGCGGATCTTTCGGAATTCGGGGTCGGCATAAATTGGTTCAGACATGCCACCATCAATTAGCCCAGGTGCAAGAGCATTTACTCTAATACCCAACTTCCCCCATTCGATGGACATTTGCTGTGTTAGCAGCGAAATCGCTGACTTGGTGGCGCCATATGCCCCAGAGTTCGTTCCAGCTGAAATTCCATTTATTGAAGTGAGATTCACAATTGATCCCCCTCCATTTTCAATCATTCCTCTAGCCACCGCACAGGAAGCAATAAAGGTTCCAGTTAGATTTACCTCCACGACGGCTTTCCAATCGTCAAGCGTCTGATCAAGTAGGGGACCAAATCGAACAATTCCGGCGTTATTCACCCAAGCATCCGGCGCTCCTCCGAATTGGTCAATAGCTTCCACTAGTTGCTCTTCGGACGTAACCGAGGCGGTTAATGGAATAACTGGAGTTGAAGAACTGATTGAATCAGCGACAGATTGAGCAGATTCACCATCTACATCAAGAACTCCTACACGGTATCCGGCTGAGGCAGCGTGTTCGGCGATGGACTTTCCAAGTCCAGACCCTCCTCCTGTCACTATAAGAGATTTCATGTTTAATAAAGCCCTTTCAAGTTAAGTATGAATCGGATCGTTATTTTCATCAAAAACGAGAATAGCCCTACTAGGACAATTTCTGGCTACACGTAGTATCTCATCGTCAGTCAAGTTCCACTCTGACTTCAACTCCGCAAGTTCTTCGTCGTCAAAATCAAACACATTTGGGTAATCGGCGACACATTTCCCTGAACTCATGCAATCATCTTTTTCAATTTCAATTCGAAAAGTCATAAATCCTCACAATTCATATTGAACCGCACTTCGGCTCGCTAAGTGGGGAGCAAGTAAATTTGAGATTACTTCCAGATGCTTCTCATGAGAAGCATAGATAAGATAATCCTCAGCTTTTTCGAAGTCACCCACAACAGCCAAATCGTAATTATCGTCTCGTAGGGCAGCATCAAAACCGACAGAGTAGGACAGTATTTCAGGGATGTGGTTAGGTAAATCCTTGATTCCTGACAATGCAGCCTGTTTCGAATCATCAGATGTTTCTGGTAAAAATTTGAGTAATACACAATGGCGGATCATGCTATTCCTTCCGTTTCCTTCTGTTCTCCTCTAACCTAGTCCTATGGCAGAAAACATGCTGATTTCTGATGGAACACTTATTGATGGCACAGGTGCATCACCAAAACCAAATGACGCTATTTTCCTACAGAATGGCAGAATAGCTGGAATCGGTTCAAGATCCGATATGGAGTCTCAAGGACTGATTTCTGATGACGCGAACCCTGTTGAGATAGATGCTTCGGGGAAAACAATAATGCCAGGTCTGATTGACTCTCATCTCCACTGCTCCTTTGATGATGTGCAGTCCAATGACGAGTTATTTTTCCATCGTGACCCAACAATGGTTGCTTTAGTAACAGCGCAAAATCTGAAGAAAATTTTGCGAGCTGGCGTTACCTCTTTCGTTGATCCCGACACTGCCCACGGAATCGGACCAGCGATACGAGATGCGGTAAACGCAAATGTAATTCAGGGGCCTCGAATAAAAACAGGAGTTCAAGCGTTACTGACAGCTGTTGGGGGCACTGCTGGGAGATTAATACCTGACGAGGGGACAGTCGGGTACGCACAGGTAGTCAATTCCACTGATGAAGTCACGAAATGGACTCGACGCCACATAAAGTATGGAGCTGATTGGATAAAAATTCACGCAACGGGATCTATTCCAGGGAAAAGCGGTGAATTGCTCGTCTGGAATCGAGAAGAGATACGAGCCGCATGTCAGACAGCCCATGAACTTGGAATTCCAGTTATGGCCCACTGCAGGGGAGCGGAAAGTGTACGAGTATGTGCCGAAGAAGGAGTTGATCTTATCCTACATGCCTCATTTATGGACGAAGAAGGTTTAACGGCAGTCATAGAGAACGGGTCATCACTTTGCCCAACCTTTACTTTCCTAGCAAATCTCGCCGATTTCGGAGCAAAGGTTGGAGCCAGTCCAGGTATGGAAGACATCTTTAGAGGCGAAATCGAGCAAACTGCGAAAATGGTGCGAAAGGCATATGACAATGGAGTGCGAATCCTTTCTGGATCAGAAAGCGGATTTGCGCTAACCCCATATGGGCACTGGCATGCGCGCGAACTTCAAGTATTTGTTGAGGTGCTGGGATTAACACCGGTAGAGGCAATAACCACTGCAACGAAAAATGGTGCTTGGACTATGCAGATGGAGGATGATTTAGGAACTATTGAAACTGGGAAATTGGCAGATTTGTTGATTATTGATGGTGACCCAAGTTCTGATATTTCTATTTTGAACGATAAAAATCGGATAACTTCAGTGATATCGCGTGGTGAACAAGTAGCTCTCGATGACCCTTGGCCCACCCACGACCCAATTCCTGGATGGAAAGTCGGTAGCTGGGCAGCAGAAATCCTTACATGGGAAAAAGCGTACGAATAATCCTAGAGAGATTACAGATTTGCTACTGATAGCCGACCTCTCCATTCATTGAGGTCAACGTAATCTCGGACAGATATTATCGTCCCAGTCTCCAGATCAAATTCGAAAACCCCGTTGCAGCGGACAGCGTATTCATTTCCGTCAACCCAGAAACGGTCAATTCGTTCAAGCCAAGCCCGTTTTTCATCGTATGCTTCTGTCACGATATCCCATTGTATTCTCGAGCTCCTATTGACTATCGCTTTGAACATGGAGTCTATTTCTGCAACACCTTTAGCAGCTGGGTGAGGAACATTTTGCCAGGATGATCGCTCATCAAAGAAAGAGAGTATTTTATCCATATCTCGTGATCGAAGAGACTGAAAGAAACTCTCAACTATTTCAACTGGTTTCGGCACTCTTTGGAACCTATCCTAAAATGTGTGAAATCAGAAATGGGTAAAGAAAGTAATAGCAGAAAAGTTCTACTGGCATCATGGGAGCAGGTACGTGACGCTTTTCGGTCTAAAGAACTCCGCCAAGCTGGATACAGTGAAGGGGCTGTCGTGATGGCTGATACCCTTTTAGACTTGCACGGAATTGAGCACCGGGAACGTCGAAGACTTGAAAATCGCTTATTCAGACGTGAAATATTCAGTTACTGGGAGCACGAGATTCTCGGAAAGACTATAGATGCGACACTGGGTCCGTTCGTGGACCAAGGATACGGCGACCTTTCGATTATTGGATATAGGTGCGCGATGAATCTTACTGCAACGATTGCTGGTATAGATCAAGATCCGCGTGACGGAGATGAGACCGAGCGTTTGTATGCGATAGTAAAAAAATTCAGTGAAGGGGCGACACTTCTTCACTCCACTCGCGATAAAGACGTAGTTCGAGCTGAGGTTCAAAAAGCGATGGAGATCTTCAGAGAGGATTTCTACAAACCCAGCTTTCAAAAGCGCGAAAAGATTATTCACCAGGTGAATTCCGGAGAACTCAATGATGAATCCTTGCCAAAAGATGTTCTGACAACTTTGCTAAGGAATACTGACAGGCTTCCGCTTTCAGATGAAGTTACATTTCGAGAAATTTGTTTTTATCTACAAGCGGGAGCCCATTCAACGGCAAACGCTTTCACTCACACTGTGGATGACCTTTTCCTTTGGGGGGAGACTAATCCAAACGACTTAGAGCTAGCGAGAGTTGATCTAGGTTTTGTCCAACGTTGTATGCATGAGTCGCTGAGACTTAACCCAGCAAGTCCAGTGGCAATACGTACACCACTTACTGATGTTCACCTATCTGACAGTACCCACCTTCCAGAAGGATGCCAAGTAACTCTAGACCTCATGGCTGCTAATAAAGATACAGCCGTCTTCGGGGCGACTGCAGGCGAATACGACCCGCATAGAGAAATCCCTGAAGGTATCCCCCGATGGGGAATGAGCTTCGGAGGTGGAATGCACGCATGCGTCGGAGCAGAATTAGATGGGGGACTGGAGATCGATGATTCTCGACCTGACGACCAAGCTTTGTACGGAACTGTAGCGATCATGGTCCACGCACTATTGTCGGCAGGATGCACAAAGGACCCAGAGAATCCCCCTGTCCTAGACCCAAACTCAGAACGAAAGCACTTCAGCAGTTACCCTGTTCTCTTTACAAATTGACAAATTTGTGAGGCTTTAACAAGCTAAAGGAAGTACAAGGGGAAAAACATGGCTGAGATAGTAATCACAACTCCAAACGATGCACGAGAAGTTTATCGTCACAAACAACTTCGACAAGCTCTATATGACGCAGGGGAAGTTGTTATGGAAGACGTCGTAGTTAACCTCCATGGAGATGATCATCGGCAAAGAAGAAGATTGGAGAATCGATTATTCCGAAGAGATACATTTTTTGAATATGAAAGAGAGTTGTTCCCAGAGATAATCCAATCAACTGTGAATCCGTATCTAGAGGAGGGGAGGGCTGAACTAGTTGACTTCGGTCACCAACTAATGATGAACCTTGCAGCATTAACTGCTGGGGTAGACCGCCCACTGGGGACTTATGAGGAAACTGACAGACTTTATGACTACTTAACTAATTTTATAGAAGGCGCAACGCTGGCTTTTTATACCGGTGATGTGGACGCTAAGCGTCAGGAAATCCAAGAAAAGCTTGAAGCTTTTGACCGCGAATTTCTCGAGCCGGGGATAACACGTCGCGAAGCTCTATTAGAGAAGTTCGCCGAAGGAGAAATCAGTGAAGAAGAATTACCACGAGATGTCCTTTTGGTACTGATCCGCAATCAAGACAAAATTCCTATGTCACGCGAATCTATCCGCAGAGAGATAGCTTTCTATCTACTCGCTGGCGCACACACATCGGCGACTGCCTTAACGAGAGTTATCCATAACATCTTTAAGTGGCTGGAAATACATCCAGAAGATAAAGAAAAGGCATACAACGACAAAGTTTTTCTTCAGCGAGCGACGCATGAAACGATTCGCCTTCAACCGTCATCACCAACTGCAGCACGATGGGCACTAGAAGATATTGAGCTTTCTTCCGGTATCCAAATCAAAAAAGGAGATCGTGTTGTTATAGATTTGGAAACGGTTAATCGCAGTGTTGACCTATTCGGAGAAGATGCTGCGATTTTCAACCCTAATCGTGAGCTACCAGATAATGTATCTCCGTGGGGTCTCAGCTTCGGACAAGGCATGCATGCCTGTATCGGGCAGGACCTTGCTGCGGGACTTGTATTTGACACCGAGTCTACTGAGGAAGGGCACCTCTTTGGTTTAGTTCCAGTAGCTGTACAAACCTTGTTCCTTAATGGTTGTAAGCCCGACCCCAATAATCCCCCGGAAATGGATGATTCAACGACGAGACCGTATTTCGGAAAATACCCAGTTGTTTTCAGCTAGGAACTATGAGTAAATCCTCTAACAAGCTCTTACTAATGACAGTACATATTTTGTAAACCTATAAGGGGCGCACCCATGGCTGAAGAAGCACCATTATTGAATGATGAGTCGGACCACCCTCATGAAATAGTCTTTGAAAACGACCGAGGGCGTATAGTAGCAATGGACTCCGCTCGATACGTTGACGGTCGGAATAGAGGCAAAGACGTAGTAGTCCCATCTTCATATCTTGGAGTTCTTCCAGCTCGGTTAATGGCCCCACATAATCCAAGAGCAGTAATAGCCCATGATGGGTGTATAGGCAAAGACGGTGCAGGGATTGCAGGACTCTGGTATCTAGAAGCTCTCGGGATACCAGCTGCAGCTGCAGATGGTATGTCGGCTGAATTAGGTAACGGCCTAGATTTATATGAAACAGGAACTATCTCAAGAGTGAACGTATTGGCAGAGCGTGCTGGAGTGATTGAAGGCATGCCAGTTATTGAGGCTGCAGAATTATTGCTTAACAATGATCCAGGTGATGTTTCCGCTGGAACAAAAATACGACGGGAATCGATGGCAACATCAGAAACAGGAAGGGAAATCATTGTTACAGATTCCATAGTTTTTGCATTGCCAGAAGACAATAGAAACGTGCTAGTCACTGCAGGGCATACAGGTCGGTCCGGAGCAAAATTCTTGCTTGAAGTATCGCCGCATGGCTTTATTTGTTCTGATGGGGGGATGAGCAAAAACAATGCAGGCATAACTGGCTTGGAAACGACCCAAGAGCACGGGTTGGCTGGAGCATGTTGCGATGCCTGGTCAGCACCAGTTGGGGACGCGTTTAAAGCTTTTGAAGAGGGAAAAATAAGCGCATGTAACGATACTGCTCGAGATAGAGGGGTAGAAATAGGGATGAGCGTAAGGGATGCAGCGTATAAGTTACTTCAAGAGGTTGAATGAGTGGACACTAACTTTGATGGCGAATTAACAGAAGAATTTTGGAGCCATGCAAGTAACAGCAAGCTAGTCAGACCTGTTTGTCAGAATTGCGGCAAGAATTTTTTCAGCCCCCGAGTTCTCTGCCCAAATTGTCTCTCCGCAGACTGGGAATACCAGAAGAGTGGTGGGTCAGGGAAAATCTACAGTTTCACTATTGTCCACCGATCGCCAGAAGAAAGCCTAACTACACCATTCGTAGTTGTTGATGTAGAACTTGATGAGGGTTGGAGAATGTTCTCTCACCTTGTGGATTGCGACCCTAATGATGCGGAAATCGGGAAGCGGGTGAAAGTGGTTTTCCGTCAACGTCAAGAAATAGTCTTGCCAATGTTCACCCTTGACGGCAATCAATCATGAACGTCGGGCTATCAATAAACCGGAATGCAATTAGGAATCCCAATTCTGTAGCTCTATTCGGACATCGTGTCATTACCTACGAAGAATTAGATAAATACACTAATCAAGTCGCTAATTACTTAATCTCCAAAGGCCTCCATAAGGGAGAACGTGTAGCGGTGCTTCTAGCGAATCGCGCAGAGGTAGTTGAATTACTAGGTGGTATTACTAAATCCTCACTTATTTACATAGGGCTGAATTTCAGACTAGGTCCAAAAGAAATGGAGCAAATCTTCGCAAACTCTCAACCTTCGCTGGTTTTCACCGATACAGAGCACTACTACCAGATAGAGGGACTGGCTAATAATTTAGGTATTTCAGTAATAAACATTGATGATGAAGTCTGGAAATCAGAGATCGGCGATACATCCGAAAAACTCCCAGCACAAGTTCACTCAATTTCTCACAATGATGATTTCTGTATCGTGTATACAAGCGGAACCACTGGTCGGCCAAAGGGTGTCCTTTTTGATCATGCAAGAGTCTTAAATCATGGGATGATTGCTTGTCTCGAGTATGAAATAACTCCTGAAAGCCGGTATCTAATCCAGATACCTCATAACTCAAGCGTGAATATCACGATCGTCCCATGCCTAATGGTTGGGGCATCCATGGGGTTTAGAGATAGCCGAAACTTTGACCCCGAAGGTTTCGCTAATCAAGTAAACGAGGACAAAGTTACTCACAGTTTCCTCGTTCCAACGCAGCTTATGAGGATGCTGGAGCAATTGCCTGCTAAAGATGATAAGAAATTATCAGGGATGGTAACACTTGGCTATGGATCATCTCCAATTTCACCCGAGCGACTGAAGGAATTGGTTTCACGATTTGGTTTAATCTTTAACCAATTGTACGGAATGGCAGAAATTGCATCGATAGGAACGATTCTTCGTAAGGTTGACCATAGCTTGGGATTATCTGACAAACCGGAGCTGCTTAGCTCATGCGGCCAACCATCACTTGGTGTTGATGTGCGCGTTGTAGATGATCAAGGAGAACAGGTCAGCCAAGGTGATCGTGGCGAGGTAGTTTTCTTCGGGCCGCACGTCATGAAAGGCTATTACGGCGACCCTGAAAGGACGCAAGAGGTCTTAAAGAATGGGTGGATGTATTCAGGTGACATTGCTGAAGTTGACAAAAACGGATTCATTTATATTGTCGATCGGAAGAAAAATCTAATTATTCGCGGTGGATTAAATATTGCCCCAACAGAAATAGAAAATGTCCTGTATCGGCATGACAGCATTGCAGAGGTTGCCGTCATAGGTGTTCCCGATCCCGAATGGGGTGAATCCATCCTTGCTTTTGTCTCGATAAAAGACGGCTATGAAGTAAAGGCAAACGCGTTAATGAAGTTCTGCAAGGATTCAGAATTGACTTCCATTAAGATCCCAGAACGCATTGAGATATTGCCGGAGTTGCCAAAGAACGCGGTGGGGAAAATCGCAAAGGCGGAAATCCGTTCCGCTTATTGGGGATCAGGTAGGCAAGTGTGATGGCATCTCAGATAGCTATTGCAGGAATAGGGCTAACGGAACAAGCTAAATCTCTAGATACCAGCAGTATTCAAATTTGCAAGCAGGCATTTGATCTGGCTCTAAAAGATGCTGGGATGGAGTTAGATGAAATTGATGGGATATGTTCTAGATGGCCAGGGCCAGGAGGAACACAGTTTGATCCTGGTGTGGTTGATTGGACAGGGTTGCTCGGCAAGAATTTCCGCTGGGTTTGTGACACCTACCCCCAAGGGGTTCCAGGGATTCTAGATGCTGCTGCAGCAATTTCCTTTGGACTATGTGAAACAGTTGTTGTCTTTGGCGGTCAAGCAGGTGTTTTGACTTCAAAGAAATTTGCCGAATACACGAAGCCCGAAAATGAATTCGTAAAACCTTGGGGTTTATTCACAGCTGCGCATTTCGCGATAGTGGCTCAAGTTTACTTTCACAGGTTTAACCCCGATCGCGCGAAACTATCAGAAATCGCATCAACAATTAGGAATGCAGGGTCAGTCAATCCGGAAGCGGTGATGTTCAATAAAGGGCCCTATGAGCCAAATGATATAACTGATTCACCTATGGTGTCTGAGCCATTTCACTTACTTGATTTATGTCTTTCGAGTGAAGGCGCATCAGCGTTTATTGTTACTTCGTTGGAACGGGCCCGTGATTGTCCTAATGATCCAGTGAGGATTCTCGGAGGGGGAACTGAATGGTACCGCCAGCAGTATGTTGACCCTCCTAGATATGATGAGGTAGGGGCTATCGGCCGTGACGCCTTTGAGCGAACTTTCTCTGCTGCCGGTCTTCAGCCAACAGATATTGATATATTTGAGATTTACGATATTAATACTTGGGAAATTGTCAGACAGTTTGAGACTCTAGGGCTCTGCGAGGTTGGCGAGGGAGTTGACTTTCTGTCAGAGCAAGGTATCGGTCCAAATGGAAAATTCCCAACTAATACTGATGGGGGGCTATTGTCATTTAGTCACACCGGTTGGGGCGGGCCGAATCTAAAGATAATTGAAGCGGTTAGGCAAATACGAGGGACTGCATCAACAGGACAACTCCCTAGAGTCGAAACTGCTTTGGTTACTGGTGCAGGTTCCGGAGCACAGTATTTCAATGCAGCGGTGCTAGGAGCAGATCGTTAAGAAACTCGCAATGATTCAAGCACGGTACTAAAGTCCTGACATTAGGTTCAGTTAGTTAAGGGGGAAACGTGGAGACAATTAGAGATTTGGTTCCGCCACCACATATTGAAGGAATTAAGCATTTCGTTGACTATAGGTTGGTAGATGAAATCCTTAAATCCAAAGATTTCCGTCAGGGTTCCCATCAAGAGAGCCAGCCTTTCTTTGGTGAGTCACTCTTAACCATTGACCATGATGTTCACTTTGAAAGAAGAAGGCTGCAGGCTCCGTTATTTCGAAAAGAAGCCCTTGAATACTATGAACGAGAAGAACTTCTTCCACTGATAGATAAAGCATTGGAAGAGTGTAAAGGGAATCGGGATGATGAAGGGGTTGTTAGGGCCGACCTCTGTGCTTTAGTTCGGACGATGCTAGCGCGAATATCAGCTGTCACTACAGGTATTGATGGAGTGGATACCCCTGAACGCACAGATGCATTTAGGACTTATATAGAACAACTTGGGACTGGGGCAACTGTTGAATGGTCTGTCGAAGATCATGATGAAGTGATAGCACGGATACTTAAAGTTAGGGAAGGATTCGTTGACGAATTTTATGGTCCTTCAGTTGAGCGAAGAGTAGAACTTATAGAGCAATTTAAAGATGGCAAAGTTGCCGAAGAAGACCTGCCTAGAGATCTTCTTACGTTGATGTATCTGCATTGGAATGAAGGTTGGGATGATGAGTTGCCGCTTCGGGAAGCTACTTTGTATCTGGTTGCTTCTAGCCAAACAACTACTCACGCTATACCACACATGATGATTCATCTTCATGAATGGTTCCAAGATCACCCAGAGGATTATGAAAAACGTTTTGATAGGGATTTTTTGAAACAGGCCGGGCATGAAGCGATTAGATTACATCTTCCATCTCCAGCGTTGCTCAGAATTGCTCTAAAAGATGTGATTCTGAGTGATGGGACAATGATCGCGGAAGGTGAGCGCGTAGCGTGCCTATTTACTCCAGCGAATCGCGATAAAAGTGTTTTTGGCGATGACGCGAGATCGTTTAACCCGTATCGTGAAACCCCAAATGTTAAGCCATGGGGCTTTGCTTTCGGAGGCGGAGAGCATACATGCATAGGGAGGACGCTAGTAACTGGGCTTTCTGCGAGAACTGATAATGACGAAGGAACTGATGGAACGCTAGTTAATATAGCGTTAGCCTTATTTGAAGCGGGGATAGAGATAGATCCATATGATCTTCCAACGTATACCGAGTTGAGTTTTCACGATGCTTATGGGAGATTCCCTGTCATCCTGAGAAATTTCTAATAGAGCAGAAATGGCAGAACCTAAATTTCACCTAAAGGTAGATCCGGAAATTTGTCAAGGGACTGGTTATTGTGTGCGAATCTCTAATGAACTTTTTTCAATAGAGGGCAGGGAAGCCGCTGAAGTGTTGATTCCGCACCCATCACAGAGTTATGAAGCTGAGATTCTCGAAGCGTCTACGCTTTGCCCAACGCGCGCTATTACTTTTTGAGTCTATGATTCAGTGCATTAATCGCTATCTGCGGCACTAAAACGATCCAGCAATTCTCCTGTTCCAAGCGTGCTACCATCGCCTTTTCCTATAGTGATAGCTGGCCAATGCCCATCAGCAAAAATAACGAGCACAGTAACCCCTTCCGGGCCAGCGATCAATGGACCATACCCTTTGTTAGCAAGGCCAACTCTGATATCTCCCGGGTACAGCCATTTGCCGCTGACTTTCTGTGATCCTTCAAGGATTATTTCCGAATAATCACATGCGTGTGTGTGCGCTTCTACACGGCAATCTGGTGGGAAATAGGCTTTAAATACCGTTGGGGATGCATCCTTAGAAGGTAAGCCGATTCGGTAAGAGCTGGTTTCAATGCCAGTTGCTTCAATAGTTACCGAACCTAATTCTTCCCATGAGGTCACAATGTGACCCCTGCGATCGAGTTCCTGTTCGATGGACTCTGGTGTCTGTGGTGCAGGTCCCATTGATTCAACCTACCCTTCTGCTTTGGTGTAAACCATCCAAAGATCATGGAATAAACGACTTGTTTCTATTGTGCAGTCAAGCACTTTCTTCCTATCGGCACCGGTAAGAGCGTATTCAGAAACGAGTTCAATCCCTTCATCACCGTGATCTTCGTCAGCGATGATATGCATCGTCCAGAAGATAAGATCATCATCTGACATCCCGTAGTTATCCTTTAAGGCATTCACTATTCTCGTAAATGTTTCAGGGACAAAGGATTCCAGACCAATTCCAATCGCAGAAAGAGGAACGAACCATTCGCGACATAGCCCCATGAATTCAAAGTATTCAGTTAATCTTCTACCATCAGGTAACTGCTCGCTTTGTTTAATCTTGTCTGTGTCTGCATTGAGGGCATCAGCAAATTTCAGCAGAAGATCTGGATGGGCATCAGTCTGAGTCTGGTATCCGGTGCATTCCTCTGCAAGGTTCTTAACGAGACTCGTCCGAACTTCTTCGTGGGGGCAGCGAACGTATATTGCTCCTATCCAAGGGAGCATCTTTGATATATGAAGGTAGAACTGTTCCGTGAAGAGTTGAAGTTGTGGGATTGTGATTGTTCCAGCCTCCATTTCTTCAACGATTGGATGGTTCTTCATGCCGTAACCGGGCTTTGAGCATTCGCTTCGAATTAGTTCAACGAATGAAGCGGGAGACATCTCCTCAAGGTCAGCTCCAACTGCGTGCAGCATCTCAATTGCCATAAGTCCTCCTTTAATGGATTCACCTCCATCATATTTAGAGTTGCTAGCGCTTACCAGACGAAGTGATAATTAACGTGTGTGTGGCAGTTGCGAGTAATGTTAGGTTCTGGAAGGATATATCCCTCTGAAAGGATTCTCATGATCACTGGCCAGATTTTGGAAGAGCCCTATCTATCAATTGTGTCAGAAGCTAGGGAATTGGCGAACTCGGTTGAGGAATTCTGTATGGAAGCTGACGAAAGCAGTGTTCTGCACGAGCCGACGCTGGAAGCACTTAGAGAGAGCAATCTTTGCGAATTGATGGTACCGGGGCAATATGGAGGACGATTTGATGCAGTTGACCCCTTCGCTGTTTGTCTAGTGCGTGAAGCACTAATGAAAACATCATCGCACTTAGATTCGCTATTCGCTTTGCAAGGTATCGGAAGTTATGCAATTTCAAGAGCTGGATCGGATCATCAACGAGATGAATGGTTGCCAAGAATTGCGTCTTGCGAATCCCTCGCCGCTCTCGCATTGACTGAACCCATCGCTGGATCAGACCTGAAGGGGGTTGAAACAACAGTGGTTGAAGATGGCGATGGACTTAAGCTGAACGGGTCAAAGTCATTTATTTCAAATGCCGGTTTTGCCGATTTCTATGCAACTCTGGCTAAGGAAGATGATCACTATACGATGATTCTTGTCCCCTCAGACGCCGAGGGGATATCCATCAAACAAACGGAAGAAATTATCGCGCCGCATGTTCTTGGAGAAATTGAATTCAATAATGTTTTTCTCCCATCTGATGCACGAATAGGGGAGAAGGGCGATGGCTTTCGGCATGTTTTAGCAACGCTCTCGGTTTTCCGAATCTCTGTTGCTGGAGCAGCAGTAGGGTTAATGGAAGGTGCTTTGGAAGAGGCAGTTCGCCACACGAGAGAAAGGCAGCAATTTGGTAGGCCACTAGCAAAGATCGGTCCCGTGTCTGCATTGCTTGCAGACTCATGGTCAGATCTTGAGGCAGCAAGGCTATTGACCTACCACACAGCTTCTCTTGCAAGAGAAAATCCGGCAGAAATGCTTGATATCTCTTCATTGGCCAAATTGAACGCAACTGAAGCAGCTTCAAGAGTTGTAGATAGATGTGTTCAAGCCATGGGTCGGTGGGGGTTGATGAAAGGGTCAAAAATAGAGAAATATTACCGCCAAGCTCGGCCGATGAGAGTATATGAAGGGGCCTCCGAAGTCTTGCGACTTGGAATAGCCTCTCGCCTTACAAGAGAAGTCGAATAGTATGAATCTGGAATTGGAAGGCCATGTCAGTGTTGTTACTGGAGCGAGCAAGGGTCTTGGCAGAGCGATAGTTGAGTCTTTAGTAGCCGAAGGGGCTTCAGTGCTTGCTGTAGCGCGTGACGAGAAAAAACTGGATGAAATCAGAAAACAGAGTCCA
>MDTE01051067.1_pt1 | contig 15930 bp, 6 predicted proteins | sample 811231 | NCBI WGS metagenome assembly MDTE01 (sample SAMN05326651, study PRJNA326480) | marine metagenome | isolation source: seawater | place: Indian Ocean: Red Sea | collected 2010
GCGCGTAACACGAAGGACGGTCCGTGGGGGAAGCTTCCGGCGGCTAGCGAGCGGCGGTCGCGGCTCAGCGCCGTCGACAACAACAGTGGTCAGAACAGCCCCGTAAGGGTTCAGTCTCCGGGGATCCCCGCGCAGATGATGGACAGCGTCGCGTCGCTCGCGTTGGGCGGCAAACACGACGGCTTCGACAGGTCCCCGGTCAAGGGTTTGGGGATGAAGAAGAGCTCTTCGCAGGTGAACTTGGGTTGGTCCGGCCTTCGCGCGCCCCGGGCGGCTCGCCTCCGCCGGGGCACCGACAGCGGCTCCGACTCCGACGCGGCATTTCGCCGGCGGCAGCGCAGCAGACTCCCATCGCTACTCGGTCAGGCTGGCACCGCCGGCGACAAGGGTCCTTCGAACGTTCAAGAGAAGAAAATGCCCGGTTTGGCATACGCGATGGCCCATGCGCACGCTCCCACCATGGGGACAAGCGCGTGGCGCGCAAAGTTCCAACCCGCGCCGCTCCGCGTGCTCGGCGAGCAGTGCGGGGCTTTCAAATCAGACGCCAGCTTGCGTAAGATTCGGGGATTGAGACGTGTGCGGTCCATGCCCGGCGGTTTGCTGCATCTGGACAACAGCGAGCACATCCTGTCCATCGGCTATGTCCACAGGCACAGGCCTTTTGAAGAGGAATACGACTTGGGTGAGGCCATCGGCACCGGTGGTTTTGCAGTGGTGCGCAAGGCTGTGCACAGGGCCACCGGCGTGACCTACGCGGTTAAGACCCTCAGGGTCAAGCCCGGTAGCGGCGGAGGGGACGATTCCTCTTCAGATGAGGACGATTTGGATTCAGACTCGGACATGGATTCTGATTCCGACGACGAGAAGAAGCCTCGCAAGCTGGTGGCCATGTCCCTGGAGGAAGTCATGAACGAGCTCATTATGATGCAACAGCTCTCGGAGCACCCATCCATCATCACCATCAAAGAGTTCTTCACCGAGGGGGGCGCGGATTACGACCACATCGCTACCAAACCCACCACCGGTCTCGACGAGGAGGAGGATGGCATCGTCCATGTGGTGATGGAACTTCTCGAGGGTCAGGAGCTTGTGGACGCGATCACTGACGTGGGCGCCTACGACGAGGGGCAATCGCAGATCGTCATGTCAAGCATGCTCGATGCCATCGCTTTCATGCACGCGAGGGGTGTCGTGCACAGGGACTTGAAGCTCGAGAACCTGTGCCTCGCCAAGCCAAACGACCTCAACTCGGTGACGCTCCTCGATTTTGGCCTCGCTAAGGCGCTCACCGCGCGTGAAAAAGAGGAGAACGTCTGCGGCACGCTCGCATACGTCGCACCCGAGGCATTAGTCGCAGGCGTTTACGGCCAGGGTGTGGACGTGTGGGCGCTGGGCGTCGCGATGCACGTGCTCTTGACCGGCACGTGGCCGTTTGACGACGACGACGAGGATGAGCTCATCGACCAAATTGTTGAATGCGACCTCGACTTCGATGAAGGCGAAGAATGGCAGGCTATTTCTGCACAAGCGAAGGACCTGCTCGGGGGTTTATTGGAGCCTAACCCGAAGCGGAGGCTCGGCGCCGCGCAGGCGCTCGAACATGCTTGGTTCACCGGTCAGAAGAATAACACGTCCGAGCGTTTGCACCACGTACACGCGAGGCTTGACGCGCTGGTGGGTTCGTCAAGGCAGCACCCCGAGAGGCGATTTAAACCGGGGCAAAGGCTCTGCGTCCGGGGTAAGACGAGCGACGAGGTCTTTGTGATCACTGCGGGCGAGTGCGAGGCGTTCGGCGCTCCGGTTGGCGCGCTGGTCATTGGGGATAGGCGCATCGGAGCGAGGAGGAAGGGGAACCTGGTGGGCGAAATTCCTGAGAAGGACGGGAAAGCCCCGCCGCCCAACACGCTCACGGTGATTGCCAAAACTGAGGTACGAGCGCTCGTCTTCAACAGAGAAGACATGGGCTGGGCAGTGGCGGACGACTATAGGCTCAGCTCGGAGTTCTCCAAGGCGCTGCTGGAGCGCAGAAGGGCTCTGGTGAAGGCTCAGCGTCTGCAGGCGAGGGCCGACAGGGAGAAGAGCGAGGCTGGCGGCGGCGTCGTGGCCGACTCGGCGGCTGCGATGCGTCTCAGGGCGAGCAGCGACGTGGTGAAACGTGATCAAACCGCTATGTAGTATTAGAAAATGGCTGAGTTTCAGCTAAGTGTTTCATTTCCAACAGGCTCATCAACGCTGGACGTAATGCTGCGGTGGAGGGTTATCAGGTATCTGTCCCATCTGCCACTGCTGCTGTTGCCATATTTGATTCGGATCCATCCCGGGCTGGCCGGGTTGGGCCTGCGGGGCGCCGCCGTATATGTTCGGCTGTTGCGCCACCGCCACGGGCGCACCGCCAAACGCTCCTCCCGCGGCTCCCATGCCTCCAAAGCCAGCCTGGCCCGCGGCCGCGCCGCCGAACGCTCCCCCGGCTGGCGCGCTGGTTCCAAAGGCGCCGCCTCCAAACCCAGCCTGCGGCTGCTGCTGCTGCGGCTGGCTGTAAGGGTTCTGCGCCGAGCCTCCCAAGCCCCCGAAACCAACCTGCGGCTGTTGTTGCTGCGGGGCTCCTCCGAACACTCCTTGGGGCTGCTGCGGCGCTCCTCCGAATGGAGAACCCACGCCAGGCTGTTGCTGCTGCCCCATCATGCCGGGCTGTCCCATCATTCCCGGTTGTTGTCCTGGCATCCCCGGCTGCTGTCCCATGGGCTGCTGGGGCACTCCGCTCAACATGGAGTGATCGATGATACGCACCGCACCCGCAGGCGCCATACGCCCCTCACGCGCGCTGTCCAGCACCTGCCTCAGCTGCTGCATGGGGAAGTTGAGGATTGCCCTTATGTCGTTCTCCTTGCCCTGGATGAACTCATGAGTCTTGGCAAAGACCTGGTTTGGGTCGATGCCCCGGGACGCCGCCGCGCCCGTGACCCAGCGGAGCTCCTCAAAGCACGTGTCGCCGCCCAGGAGGCAAGGCTCGTCGCCCTTGCCGTAGCAGGAGAGCGGCCACATCTGCGGGCGATCGGTCATGAGATCTTCCCTGAGCGCATCCTTCGGATTCTTGGTGTCGACGACGCCCCGGCCGCCCCTGCCTCCGCCGCGCCCGCCTCCTCCTCTGCCGCCGCCGAAGCCCTGGTTGTTATTATTATTGTAGCTTCCTCCGCCGCCCTGGTTTCCCCAGCCTCCTCTGCCTCCCCCGAATCCGCCGCCTTGATTCCCGTAGCCGCCCCTGTTGTTGTTTAGCGCGGCGTATGAGTTGCCGCCGCCACCGTAGTTGTTGTTGTAGCCTCCGCCGCCGCGGCCGCCACCTCCTCGGCCGCGTCCGCCGCGTCCGCCTCGATTACCGGCCATCGCGCTGATCCGACCGTCGCCGACCCGCGCTAGGGTTAGTGCCAACAAAAGAAAAGATCGAAGTGCCAAAAGGTGCTGACTCGACTTGCGACTGGCCACTCATCACGATTTTAGCGCCAGTGGAGGGGGCGCATGGCCACGCTCTTGCAGCTGAGCGCGAATGCCTGCGCGGCGGCGTTGGCAATATCGGACCCGCGAGTCGTCGCGGACGTCGGCGATCTTCCCCGCGAGCTCGTCGAGCTCGTCGCGCTGTCCTACTTCAAGTTCAAGCTCGAGCTCGGAATTAATCGACACAAAAGGCCCAGTGCGCTTCCGCTCCCCACCTCCTCGAACCACATTCCCGCGTTGAGGGCGCTCGCCGAATCTGACGCGCTCTCGCCAAGCTTACTGATCCTCTCCGACGCCGCGAGGACTCTGTCGCGCGGGGCGTTCCTCTACCTCAATCTCGCGTCTCACTCGCTGGTGCACCTGGAGATTCAAGGTTGCGACTGGCTTGACAGTTTGGACTTCGTGTCCGAGCTTCCGTCGTTGCGATGCCTGTCCCTGCGGGGGTGCGTCGCGCTGCCGTCCCACTCCCTCGAAGCTCTCGTGCGTCCGCCGGAGGACGACGACGCTCACGCGCCCCCGCGACGGCGCGGTCGAGGTCGACCGGAGCTCGCCGGAAACCGCGCCGGAGCTCGCCGTCCCCCGAACCTCGTGTCGCTCGACCTGTCGGGATGCGCCGCCGTGGACGACGCCGCGGGTCCTCACCTCGCGCGTCTGCCGAGATCGATGAGGACGCTGGACCTCTCGACGTGCGCCGTGGGCAACCTGCTCCTGGACTACCTGACGTACCGAGGCAGGCTGACGCGGTGGAGGCGCGACCGGCGGGGAATCGGAGAAGGGGAGAATGGGACGAGCAAGAACGGGACGAGCAACGACGACGACGGGTGCACGGCGACGGACCTTCGTCTGAGGGGCACGCGCGTGAGCGACGCGGGTTTGGGACACCTCAAAACCCTCGGCCCGGACGTGGCGCTGCTGGACCTCTCCGAGTGCCGGGGGGTATCGGCGCCGGCGATTGCGGAACTCGCGAGTGTTCTTGGGATGTCCGCGTCGACCTCGCGACCGGGGCTGCTGGTCGCGCCGGGGACGGAGGAAGGCCGCGAGATGTGCGCGTGCGGTTCGGGGCGCGAATCCTGCTGCGAGCTCGCCGAGGAGGGTTGGCGCGCGTTCCTGTGCGCGGTGAGGGAGGAGGAGATTCGGGAGGAGGAGATTCGGGAGGAGGAGATTCGGGAGGAGAGCCGGAGGGTCGCGGCGCTCGCGGCGTCGGAGCGGGACGAGCCAGACGCCGTCGAGGACGACGGGAATATTCCCATGTTTCCCATCGGCGCCCCGCTGTCGCACTCGCACCCGAGCGGTGGCGATAGTCCGCCGCACCAGTACCGACGCGTGTCATACCTCATAGACTAACGATAGACTCTATGTGCGATCCTAGTTTTCTAGCTACTGACCAAGTGTCACTTACTTCCTCTCCTTCTTGGAAGACTTCTTCTCCTTCTTCCCCTTCTTCTCCTTCTTGGACTTCTTAACCTTCCTCTCGCTGACATCGCTATCCGACCGCGAGCGCTTCAGCGACTCCGGGCGTCGTCTGAACAGGTGAATCACACATGCGCCACCGCCAGTCCTTCTAAAGTCTGGGTGCAAACTCGTCACCGGCACCTCTGTCCGCTCGAAATCCCGCGCGGTCGCCTCGCTAAAAAACTTAGTCTCCGCCATCGGGTGATGCACCGGATACCTCTGCACGTTGCCTATGACCACCAGCGTCGACGGCCCGCTGAGGTCACACATGGTCTTTACCAGGAGCTTCCATTTTTGGGGGTCGTTCCCGTACACGACGTCGGATGCGAGGATGAGCTTGGGGGGCTCGGAGAGGCCGAGGTGTTCAAGGGGCTCGTCACATCCCCACACCAGGCGGGACACCCTCGCCTTGGCCTCAGGGGAGGTGTTTGTCTCTATGTTTTGTGAGAGGAGCTCGAGAACGTCATCGTCGCCTGTTGGAAAAGGAAATAAACGCGTGCATCAGATTGAGACGGGCTTCGAAAATGGGGACGTCAGGATGAAAGCGGACAAGGAAGTGTCTGGAAGCTACTATCAGAGATGCAATCATTGCCTGGAGGCGATTGTTGTCAGCGAAACTTCCAAGATCTCATGTACGCCCTATTTGAAACTCCAAGGACATTGACGGTCCAGTAGAGGGATTAACGAAGGGCGACAACCAAAAAACCGAGGACAAAAATTCGAGTTTGCGAGTGAAACGTAGCGACTGTAACGCACCGTCTGTGGCCACCATTTCCAACCCGAGCTTAGACGCGACGATCGACGGGAGGCCAAGCCCGGCTCCGAGCTCCACGCCGGTCATACCACGCCAACCCCCGCTCTCGTTCGGTCCCCACGCACCGCGCATAACTTCGGCCATCTCATCGGATCCTGTCGGCGTGCTCTGCCGGGACAGCCACTCCGCCAGCACAAAGCTTCCTTCCCAAAGCGCTACTCCGGTGTTACCCCGCCCCCAGCCCCCGCAGCTGTCGTCCACGCGCACGCGGTCGGTGCCCTGATAGCTCGTCGGGGTCTTGGAGCTGAGTTTCACGAATGAACTCTCGGCGTGTGTGGACAGAGCCGGGAACTCGTACGAGAGTGTCCTCTGCTTGGAGACTGCCTTCGCGAGCTTCGAGTCTTTCCCTCCGAGCCTCTCGAAGGCGCCGAGAAACTTGAGCAACTCTTGTGAGTTAAACTCATCGAGACGTTTCCGCGCGGTTCGGCCTATGCGCTCCACCAGGTCCGGCTTAGCCTCAGCGTTCACACCGAGCGCAGCTAACGCCCATGAGGTGTTGGTCAGATCCCGAGGGTTAAATTCCGCTACCCGTTCCTTGCTCATTGCGCCCATAGCCGCGTTCAGCATACTCTCATCCTTGAAATCCAGCAGACCGAACGCACACACAATCATCGTGAGTTGCTGGGACGAAAAGCGTGCCTCGTCCTCGCCGAGGTGGGCGACAAATGCGGCGGAGATGGCGTCGAACAGCCGCTTCTTCTTAAACCCGAGCTTTGAAAATGACCACGCGAGGTTGGCCACGTCCTGGGGGTTGAGCGCCGAAGCGAAGGGCTGCTCCAGGGCGAGCACGGCATTCGCCACCGCGTCCATCAGTCTCGGGTGGAGCGTGCCCAGCTTCGCGTACGCCATCGCCGCCTTTGCGAGCTGCCGCGGCGTTGCCTCGCTCGCGCGATTGCCAAAGGCTCTCGCGACCGTCTCCGCGCAATCCGCGGGCCAGCGCCCACTCCCGAACGCCGCCGCGGACCACGCGCACATGGAAAGCTCCTGGGTGTTCATGCGCGGCGCGAGTGTCGCGGCGGCGGTCGCCAACGCGCCCGCCAGGTCATCGCCACCCGCGGCGCCCATCTTCGCGCACGCCCACGACATGTTCGCCACGTGTTGGGGCTCCAGCCGCTGCGCCTCGATCCACCGCCTCGTGATCCTCGACGCCAAAGCCTCCGTCACCTCGCGCGCGGTGCGCTCGACGGAACCGACGATCGTCCTCCCGCCGCCGTCCCCGTCGCCGTCCCCCGCGGTGAGCTTCGCGAGCGCGTGGAGAATGTTGGCAACCTCCTGGGGGTTAAAGTCCTCGGCCCGTGCCTTCGCGGCGGCGCACACCTCCCCGAAAACCCGCCCGTACTTGAACCCGCCCCCGGTCGTGGACACGCCCTCGCCGTGCGTCACGTCCGCGTCGAGCTTCGCGAGGGACATCGCCACGTTGTTGATCCCCTGCGGCGTCCACTCCCGCGGTGCGTTTGCGCGCCAGCCGCCCGGTCTGCCCCCCTTGGGGTCACGCTGAGGCCCGCCGGGCGCCGCTGAAGTCCTGGGCAGGGAGACCGCGATGGCGTCGGCGACCGCGCGCACGAGCTCGGATCGCGACGGGTCCAGCCCGAGCTTCGCGGCGCCCCAGATGGCGTTGGCGAGCTCCTGCGGGTTGAACTTGGGCGCGTGCATAATCGCGGCTGTCTCGATGCCCTCAACGAGGTCGGCCGCGCGGTGGCCGAGCTCGAGCTTGCCGCACGCCCACAGCATACTCGCGAGCTGCCTGGACTCCACGTGGCGCGGGTCTTTGCTCACCAGCCTCGCGGCGGCGTCGAGCAATCGCGCGAACTGCTCCTGGAGAATCCTGGGAACGCCCGGGAGGGCGGATGATGTCGGCGAGAGCAGGCGGTGGGTGTCGGGGCACTTGGCGAGCCTCTGGAGCGCGGTCCCGCAGTTCACGAGGTTAAACTCATCGACGGAATCTCTCACGATCGTGAGGACATCGGCCGCAAGTGTCTTCCGGGCCAGCTCCTGGTTCAGCTGGACCTGCCTCGAACTCATAGTCCGCGCCCGCCGCCGAAAATTGAACGAGGTTAGTTTTTGGCACAAGGGTCACCGGCAAGCCAGAGGCGAGGGGACACCTTCACGGGGCGACTTGATCCATGCGAAGCGGATGCGGGGGACGATGTAGATACTTCCTCATCAGGCGTCGCCCATGTGAAGTGGGCCTCACCACCTCGCGCGGTGTAACCTCAACAATCCGGGCGGCCTCTCGAGAAAAAGGTCCGGGCAGTTCGCAGGTGATTTGGCCGTCTGCACCACGCAAAAACTCTTGGAGGCCGGCGCAACTGGCGATGGATGTCAACACTTCTCGCAAACGATCGTAATAAAACCATCATGACAGATGACATCGCGCCGTATCTCTTGCGCGCGCACTCGCGTACGCTCCTCCGCGTCCGCCTCTCGTTAATCGTAAAGGAGGAACCCTCGCCTGACTTCCGCGAACTTCTCCAGTTGCGACTCCCACTCGGCGATAACGCCCTCGACCTTCTCGTCATCCGCCGCTTCCACAGCCTCCCTCAGCGCGGCGCTGCCCGTGAGCATGTCGATGAACGGGGCCTTCTTCGGGTCCCATCGCGCGGGCGGCGGGGGCGCCGGGGGAACGGGCGATCGCGGGGGCAGCCCGGGCCTTCGACCGGGTCTTCGAGCGCTCTCCGGGCTCCAGGGAACCTCGCCGTCGTCGCCGCGCCAGCCGCGATCGTCCTCGGAGCTGTACCCGTCGTCCGAGGAGCGTTCATCCGGGTATCGTCCCTTCCTGGAGTAGTTGGAGTAGGTGGATTTGGCGGGGGAGCGCAGCACCGCCGAGTTCTCGGCGCGCCATCTCGCGTTCTCGACCCTGGCCCGCACCGTCGCCTGCTCCCGCCACGCAAACTCCTCGGGGTAGCACCGCCTGAGGGCCAACAGAATCTCGACTCCCTCCCTGAACAGGGCGTTCTCGATTCCGCGCGGGTACACCTGCACGCCGGACACGATTCGTCCCTGCAGCGCCCCCGAGGTTGGGGTGAAATACGCCTCGCGGTACTTCGCCGCGGGTCCATCGACGGGGGCTCCGTCGCGAATTCGAATCATTTTCGCGCTCGGCGGTCGGCTCAGTCTGCTCTTGCTCTTCTTCCTCCCTTTCCCCTTGGCGCTCCTCCCGCCGCGGGGCTTCTTGCCGACGCCGCCGCGCGGGGTGCCGGGCGAGGGCCTGGCGCCGTTCTTGCGCGGGCTGTTCCCCGGGGAAGACTCCGCGTAATTGGGCCTGTAGTTGAGCCCCCGCTTCACGGAGCTTCGGCCCCGGCGGCTCGGGGCCGGCTCCGCCTCCTCCTCCTCGGACCTCGGCTGCGGTGACTCGTTCGAAGAGTTCGGTGGCGCGATGGACCGAGCCGCGGGCGCGGGTGTTCGTCTCATGAGAAAGTCCGCGAGTCGCCCATCCGCCCATGTCGCGCCCACCAGCTCGAAAGGCGCGGTTGTCCCTTTCCCCTCGCAGCAGTTGGTACCCTCCAGAAGCGCGCCTCCCACGTACGCCAGTGCGGTTCGCGGGGTGGGCATGTTGGGCGATGGGGGTACCCACGGAAGGCCGGTCTCCTCCCAGGTCATGCGTCGCCTGTAACCGCGCATGGCCACGACGCTGAGCTTCACGGATTTGCGAGAGCCGTTGTCGGGATCGGCGGCGACGTACTTTTTGTTGAGGAACCACGCCAGCTCACCCACCGTCATGCCGTGCCGCACCGGGATGGGCTTGCGACCCACAAGGCTCTCGCACCCCGCCGCGATGTCCACCGGCCCCTCCAGCACCTCGCCGCCAAGCGGGTTGGGTCGATCCAGCACCACGACTGATATCGGCTTCTTGGCCGAAGCTGCGGCGACCATGACGTCGTAGAGCGTCCAGACGTACGCGTAGTATCTGGCGCCCACATCCTGGATGTCGAAGGCGACGACGTCCACCCCGGATCGCTCCAGTATCGCGGTGAGCTCGGGGCCCTTCTTCAGGTACGTGTCGTACACCGGGAGCCCCGTGCGCTGGTCGACGAAGGACCCGTCGGATCCGTTCTCCTTGTCGGAGTCGTAGCTGCCGTACGGGTTGGAGTTCTGGCCGACGCCTCTGAAGCCCTGCTCGGGGCCGAAGACCGCGCGGATGTCCACGGCACCGATAGATGCGTGCATGACGTCGACCGCGTGCTCCAGGGTGGTCGGTAGGACGCCCGTGGGGTTGCTCACGACGCCAACCTTCTTGCCTCTGAAGATTTTCCAGTTGTCGTCCTTGGCAACCTCCAGGCCGACGCGAACGCGCCTTCCGTCGTCGCGTGATCTGGATCTTCCCGCACGCTTGCGGACGGCCGAGAGCACACCATTGGCGGCGATCAGCGCGCCAGCCGCGGCGCCGGCCAGGAACAAGATCAGAGGCGGAGGCTGTTGCTGCGCCATCGAAGTGAGTTGGTCTAGATCCACCCCTTTATAACAACCTCTCACACGGAGACAGCTGGAAAACGAAGCGATTTCGAGATCTCGAATATTCAAAATTGGCGTGTGCCATCGCGAACAAACCCTTGTTTTGGGTTCAGTACGGCCCGTTGCACGCCGCGCACACGCAAACAGTCAGACCCTGAACCCAATTTAGTCGCCGTCGTGCGTACGCGCCCGCGAAACGAGGTCAGTATCCAAAGCGAAGCGCGCAGGGGAGTGTCCGAGGGTGCACAGACCGCGAGGACAGGAGAAACTTCACGCTTAGGTTCTCCCAGACACGCACACCATGGCGGCTCCGCCCGTCAACGTGAAGGAGGTGGTCTCGGTGAGTCCCGTGACAGCATTAGACGTCGCGCGTCGCTCGAGAGGATTCCGACCCTCCCAGATCTTCCTCGTCCGCTCGATCCTGAACCGTCCGTCCCTCCTTTTCCCCTTCTGCAGCTCACCTCCTCCGGCATCAATCCGCAAAACATCTCCTTCACCAACCTCACGATGGAGTCGGAGAAGTTCATCTGCGTGCGCGAGACTGGTGCGGCCAACTCCGTCGTCATCGTCGACATGGCCCAGCCAATGACCCCCATGAAGCGACCCATCACCGCGGACTCGGCGCTCATGAACCCGACGTCCAAGGTGATCGCGCTCAAGGCTACCGTGGCGGGAACCGCGCAGGATCACCTTCAGATCTTCAACATCGATACGAAGTCTAAGATGAAGTCGCACCAGATGCCCGAGAGCGTCGTGCACTGGAGGTGGATCTCCCCGTCCCTGATGGGTATCGTGACGAACACGGCCGTCTATCACTGGAGCCTCGAGGTGGGTACAAACTAGAGACCACCGCGTTTGGGAGGCGGCTTTTAGGCCTGCGTGCATCGACGTTCGCGTCGGGAACGAAGCACGAGTCGTTCGAGCGCAGAACTTACCCGATTTCCCGCTGGATCCACCGCCTCGCGACGCGCACGCTCCCGCGCCTCCCGACGATTATTCCATTCGGACGGATTTTGGTATCCTGCCCAACTTTAATCATTTCTATTCCAACGTGACCCTGACGCTGACCTTTCATCCTTCCGCTCCGACGACAGGGCGATTCCGAGCCTCAGAAGATGTTTGATCGCACGGGTAACCTCAACGGCTGCCAGATCATCGCCTACCGCGCCAGCCAGGACATGAAGTGGTTCTCGGTTGTCGGCATCGCCGCCGGCGATCCCTCCCGACCCGGCCTCGTCAAAGGCAAGATGCAGCTCTTCTCCAAGGAACTCGGCAGATCCCAGGAGCTCGACGCGCACGCCTGTGCCTTCTCCACGCACCAGGTGACCGGTAACAGCGTGAAGTCCCAGGTGATCGCCTTTGCGCAGAAGACGGTGATGCCGGACGGGAACGTCGCGTCCAAGCTTCACGTCATCGAGCTCGGCGCTCAGGCTGGCCAGACTCCTTTCCAGAAGCGCCAGGCGGAGCTGTTCTTCCCCCCGGAGTTCATGGACGACTTCCCGGTGAACATGTCAATCTCTGAGAAGTACGGCGTCATCTATGTGGTGACCAAGATGGGCCTCCTCTTTGTGTATGACTTGGAGACGGCGACGGCCATCTATCGCAACAAGGTTAGCAACGACCCGGTCTTCCTCGCGTGCGACTCCCCGTCCACGGGCGGCGTCTACGCGGTGAACCGCCGCGGCCAGGTGCTCCTGTTGAACCTCAACGAGCCTGCCGTGGTGCCGTTCATCTCCGGGCAGCTCAACAACGTGAACCTCGCGCTTCAAGTGGCGGTCCGAGGTGGCCTCCCCGGTGCCGAGTCCCTCGTGAAGCCCAAATTCGAGCAGCTCTTCGCCGCGGGCGACATCAAGGGCGCCGCCGAGTGCGCGGCGGATTCACCCAAGGGCATCCTCCGTAACCCCGAGACCATCGCGAGGTTTAAGTCGATCCCGGGACAGCCCGGCGCCGCGCCTCCGCTCCTCCAGTACTTTGGCATCTGCCTTCAGCGGGGTACGCTTAACAAGGTTGAGGGCGTGGAGCTCGCGAGGCTCGTGCTCGCGCAGAACAAGAAGCAGCTGCTGGACACGTGGATGGCAGAGGACAAGATCGAGTGCTCCGAGGAGCTCGGAGACCTTCTCCAGTCTGTTGACGCCGAGATGGCACTCCGCGTGTACATCAAGGCGAAGGCCAACACCAAGGTTGTCGCCGCGCTCGCCGCGCGCGGGGAGTTTGAGAAGATGGGCAAGTACTGCGAGATGGCGGACTACAAGCCCGACTACTCCTACCTGCTGCAGTCGACGCTCATGTCAAACCCCCAGGGCGCGGTGACTATTGCGCTGCAGGTTAGCAAGATGAATCCGCCCCCGCTCGACTACAACACCGTCGCGGATCTCTTCCTCCAGCGCAACATGATCAGGGAGGCTACCAGCTTCCTCCTCGATGTCCTCAAGGAAGACAGGGAGGACCAGGCGGCGATGCAGACAAAGGTGCTCGAGATCAACCTCGTAACCTTTCCCAACGTTGCCGACGCCATCCTCGGGCAGGGCAAGCTCACGCATTACGACAGGCCCCGCATCGCGCAGCTCTGCGAGAAGGCTGGGCTGTACATGCGCGCGCTCGAGCACTACACCGAGGTGTCCGACCTGAAGCGGTGCTGCATCAACACGCACTCAATCGACCCCCAGGCGCTCCTCGAGTGGTTTGGCACCCTCTCCAGGGAGTGGGCGCTCGCGTGCATCAAGGAGCTGCTCGTGTCCAACCCCAGGCAGAACCTCCAGATCATCGTCAACGTGTGCAAGGAGTACACTGAACAGATCGGCGCTGATGCCATCCTCAAGCTCCTCGAGGAGCACAACTCCTCCGAGGGCATGTTCTTCTACCTTGGCGCACTTGTCGCGACAAGCACCGAGCCTGATCACCACCAGAAGTACATTGAGGCTGCCGCCAAGACTGGCCAGATCAAGGAGGTCGAGCGCATCACGCGCGAATCCGAGCACTACGACCCGGAGAAGGCGAAGGTGTTCCTCATGGAGGCCAGGCTCCCGGACGCCCGCCCGCTCATCAACGTGTGCGATCGCTTCGACATGGTGGACGACCTCACCACGTTCCTGTACCAGAACAAGATGCTTCGCTACATCGAGGGATACGTGCAGAAGGTGAACCCATCCAACACCCCCGTCGTCGTTGGCGCACTCCTGGACCTTGAGTGCGACGAGGACTTCGTGCAGAATCTCATCCTCTCCGTGCGCTCGCTCCTTCCCGTCGGCCCGCTCGTCGAGCAGGTGTCCAAGCGCAACAGGCTCAAGATGCTCACCCCGTTCCTCGAGAACCTTGTCGCCGAGGGATCCACCAACCCGGAGGTCCACAACGCTTTGGGCATGATCCTCATCGACTCCAACACCAACCCCGAGCACTTCCTGACCACCAACGAGTACTACGACTCCAAGGTTGTGGGTAAGTACTGCGAGAAGAGGGATCCCAACCTCGCGTGCGTGGCGTACAAGCGCGGCAACTGCGACATCGAGCTGGTGGAGGTCACCAACAAAAACTCTCTGTTCAAGCTCCAGTCCAGGTACGTCGTGGAGCGCATGGACGCGGATCTGTGGGAGCACGTGCTCGCAGATGATAACCCCCACCGCAGACAACTCATCGACCAGGTTGTGTCCACCGCGCTGCCCGAGTCAAAGAACCCTGAGCAGGTGTCCGTCACCGTCAAGGCGTTCATGACTGCGGAGATGCCCCAGGAGCTCATCGAGCTGCTGGAGAAGATCGTCATCCAGAACAGCGCGTTCAGCAACAACCCCAACCTCCAGAACCTGCTCATCCTCACCGCGATCAAGGCGGACACCACCCGCGTGATGGACTACATCAACCGCCTCGACGCCTTCAACGGCCCGGAGGTAGGCGAGATTGCCGTTGGCAACGAGCTCTACGAGGAGGCCTTTGCGATTTTCAAGAAGTTCAACCTCCATGTCGACGCCATGAAGGTGCTCTTGGAGAACCTGGAGAACCTCGAACGCGGAGAGGAGTACGCCAACAAGGTTGACCTCCCCGAGGTTTGGTCACAGCTCGCGAAGGCGTACCTGTCCCAGGACCTGGTCTCTGCCGCCGTGGCTGCCTATATCAAGGCCAAGGACACCGACGACTACCTCGCGGTGATCGACGTGGCAAAGCGCGCGGATGACTTCGACAGCATGGTCAAGTACCTGGTGATGGTGCGCAAGAAGGTCAAGGAGCCGAAGGTTGACTCTGAGCTTTGCTACGCGTACGCAAAGACGGGTCAGCTCGCGGAGCTCGAGGAGTTCATCTCCCAGCCCAACGCCACGAAGCTGGACAACATCGGCGAACGATGCTTCGACGAGGGCCTGTACGAGGCTGCTAAGGTTCTATTCACGACGGCCTCCAACTGGGGCCGGCTGGCGAGCACCCTGGTCAAGCTTCACAAATTCTCCGACGCTGTCGACGCGGCTCGCAAGGCGAACAACACGCGCACCTGGAAGGAGATTTGCTTCGCGTGCGTGGACGAGGGCGAGTTCAGGCTGGCACAGCTGTGCGCGCTGAACATCATCGTCAACGCGGACGAGCTGGAGGAAATCTCGGAGTACTACCAGGTGCGTGGCAAGTACGAGGAGCTCCTGTCCCTGATGGAGGCTGGCGTTGGCTTGGAGAGGGCGCACATGGGCATCTTCACCGAGCTCGGCATCCTCTACGCCAAGTTCAAGCCCGAGAAGCTCATGGAGCACCTCAAGCTCTTCAGCACCCGCATCAACATCCCCAAGCTCATCCGCGCCTGCGAGGAGATGCACGCCTGGAAGGAACTCTCGTTCCTCTACATCGCGTACGACGAGTACGATAACGCCGCGGGTGTGATGATGGCCCACCCCGACGCGTGGGAGCACGTCGGCTTCAAGGACGTCTGCGTCAAGGTTGCCAACCTGGAGATTTACTACAAGGCGCTCGAGTTCTACCTCGTGAGCCACCCCACGCAGCTCAACGACCTGCTCACGGTGCTCACCCCGCGCATCGACCACTCGAGGGTCGTCGCGCTCATGCGCAAGGCGGACCACCTGCCCCTGATCAAGCCCTATCTGCAGGCTGTGCAGAACACCAACATCGTTGCCATCAACGATGCGGTGAACGAGCTGTGCCTCGAGGAGGAGGATTTCGAGTCGCTCCGAACCTCCATCGACACTTACGACAACTTCGACCAGATGTCGCTGGCGAACAAGTGCGAGAAGCACGAGCTACTCGAGTTCCGCCGCATTGCCGGCTTCCTCTACCGAAAGAACGCCAAGTGGACCAAATCCGTGGAGCTGTCCAAGAAGGACGGCTTGTACAAGGATGCGATGGAGGCTGCCGCGCAGTCCGGCGACAAGGACATTGCCGGTGATTTGCTTCAGTTCTTCATCGAGCAGGAGAACAAGGAGTGCTTCGCCGCGATGCTGTACAACTGCTACGACCTGCTCAAGCCTGACGAAGTGCTCGAGATAGCGTGGATGAAGGGCCTCATGGAGTTCGCGATGCCCTACATGATCCAGGTCATGAAGGACTACACCAACAAGGTTGACGTGCTGGTGGAGGACAAGAAGGACCGCACCACGGAGAAGGCGGAGCAGGAGAAGGAGAAAGTGGAACAGCAGATGAACCAGAACATGTACGCGCAGCTGCTCCCCGCGGCGCTCCCTGCGCCCGGCATGGAAACCACCGGTGGGATGAACGGGATGAACAACCCGGGCATGTAC
>MDTE01047460.1_pt1 | contig 15928 bp, 14 predicted proteins | sample 811231 | NCBI WGS metagenome assembly MDTE01 (sample SAMN05326651, study PRJNA326480) | marine metagenome | isolation source: seawater | place: Indian Ocean: Red Sea | collected 2010
CTTTTTTAGAAAGTATTTTTTTCCTTGGGAATGGAATTATAAAATGTATATTTGGATGTTGCATTGACTTTAATTGAATACAGCTATGGCACCTCCCACATGATAGATAGTTTGATCTATTTGTGCAATTGAGCGAGGAAGCCAATTCTATGGCATGCCCCTGTTTACCAATACCTTTTTTCCCATATAATAATATAGAATGTGGTATTTTATCTTTTTTATAATAATTTTCTATTAAGGAAAAGAATTTATTATTATGTATGAGGTTATTATAAAACATCTATTTTTTTATAAGCCATTTTTCTGGGTTCAATTTGGTATTATTACCCCATATTTCAAAGTGAAACTTATTAAATTCCTGCTTACTGTTAGCTACATATCCTAAAATACTGTACTGTTGAACATATTCGTTTTCAGTATATTGAATTTTTTCAATATTTGCATAAACTGAAAAATATCCAGATCCATGGTCTATGATTATTAAATTACCATAACCTCTCAAATAAGTAATAGTTGTTACCATTCCATCTAAAACTGCTTCAACTGGTGTCCCTGGACTTGCTTCAATATCAATCCCAGAACTTTCTGTTACTGTATTGAGTTCTTTATTTGTTTGTTTCCCAAAATGACTAATAATTTTTCCATCTACAGGCCAAGGCATTTTCCCTTTTAATGAGATGAAATTACCATTTGTTGGTTTTTTCTTTTCTGATCTTATTTTTGCAAGCTCATCTTCTCTGCGTTTCATTTCTTTTTCGTCTTTTTGCAACTTAGAAACTAAATTTTCAATTTCTTTGACAAGTTTTTGCTTTTGAGCTAATTTTTTTTCTAGATTTGATTTTTCTTTTTTTATTTTAGATAAATAAATTTCTTTTTTCTTTTTATCGGATTCAAGTTTTTTTGATTCATTTTGGTGTTCATTTCTGAGTGATTTTTTTTTATTTAAAGCTTTTTCATAATTTTCTTTTTCGAAATTCAAGTCGTTGAGAGTAGTTTCAATTTCATTTATCATTTTCTTTTCAAATTCAGATATTACTTTTAAATACTTTGTTCTATAAATGATCTCATTCCAATTTTTTGAACTTAGGATAGTTTCTGTTAAAGATGGTATACCATTTTTATAAATGTGCACAACTCTTTTAGTCATTTGTTTTCTTAAGTTTGAAACATGTGTTTCTTTTTTTGAAATGTTTGATTTAGTTATTTGTATTAATTCTCCTGTATAACGCTCTTCTTTTTTTAATGATTTTATTAATTTTTCTGTTAAAATCATTTTATTTTCTAGGTTTATAAGTAACTCAGTTGTTGAAATAGCATCTTTTGTTTTTTTATTTATTTTTTTTTCAACATCAATGATGTCTTTTCTAAGTTTATTAAGTTCTTTATTTTGATTAATTATATCTTTTCGAATATCTTCTGATTTTTTTTCTGCAGTGATTATAGAAAAAAACAAGAAAGAAATAGCAAAAAAATTAAGATATTTTTTCATAATTAATAATTTTTAAATGATTTAGGTAGAAATTTTTCTAAAACGCTTTTTAATTCTTTATCATAATCGATAATATCATTGATTTCTTGATACATTTTAACTTTGTCAAGCATTAATCCAATTTCATTGGCATGTGATTTTAGAAAAATTTTAGTATTTTTATCATTACCTATTTCCGAATCAATATTCAAAATATTTTGGTGAAAAATTTTGAGATTATGATTAAGATCATCATTATAATTTTTTGTTGAAAATATATCTTTTGAAATGAAAAAATATAACTTTGCTTTTCTTAGATTGTAATTTTCTTTGATATCTTCAGATTTATTCTTCCGATTATCCCAACCTCTATTAAATGATGATTCTTTACCGCTAACAGCAATACTTTCAGCTAACTTGTAATATTTTTCTCCACCAAATAAATCATAAGTATCTAGATCACCAGCAATAATCATTAATGCAAAATAATCAATTAATGATCTTAACGATTCAAATTGGTTATTATAAAAAAAACTTTGTCCGGGATTGTAAGAAAATTCAGCACCTTTGGTAAAAAATTGTTGATCAACATTATTTGTTGCTAGAATTTGGGAACTAAATACTTTTTCATTTCCCTTATCTGTTATGCCCTCAAACACAAACAAAATTTCTATACTGAAATCGATATCCATTGCATCTGATGCAAACTCGGTATTTTTTAGATAATTTTCTAAATTACTTTCAAAATTATCTAATTCATTATTTATTGACTGTTGAAGTCTATCATCATTAATTGTAATTTTAACATCAACAAATTGAGATTTTAAATTTGTAATTAGGATTAAAAATAATGTAATAATTTTTATAATTAACATTTAATTGTTGCCTTGGTATTATTTTTTTAATAACCCATATCCATATCTCCACCACCTGAACTTCTAAAGTTTTGATTGCGATTTCTTTTTTTGTTTTCCTGCATTTTACCAAAATTATATTTTAAATTAATAGCAAAAGATCTGCCACCTCTTGATGAATAAACATCATTAAATTGTGTTATACCATCATCAATGGGTTCTGAAACAAACATTTGAAAGCCACCCCTATCAAAAATATTATTTATACTTGCAGAAAGAGATAGTCGATTATCTAAAAATGATTTTGAAATTCCAGTATTTGCCCACAAGGTTCCTTTGCTTCCAAATAACGTACCACCAGGAGTTTTTATTTTCATGTAGTAAAAACCAAATTCAAAACCAAAAATTTTAATATATTCTTCTGGTAAGTTAATTCTCATATATGTAGATAATCTTTCATTTTTTCCATTCAATTGAAAATCATTTGATGAATCATTAAGTTCATTAATGTTGTAACTACCTCCAATTGTTTGTCCCATTATCATCATAAAAGCTTCGAGTCCAATATCTTTAGCTTTTTCAGCATTTCTAAAAGTAACTACGTTTGCATCAAGTTCATCATCATTATACCACTCGATTGAATTTGTGACATCTCTATAGTAAATACTGCTGGAAAAAAAACCCATTGGAATAGGACTTCTATAATTAATTTCATATTGTGTTGAAAATTCTGGCTCAAGACTAGGCTTACCTATAAAAATAAAACTATCATTATAAACATTTCTTGGAAAAGGTCTTAATTGTCCCCAAGAACCATGTGAACCTCCAGCAGGTCTTTCAATACGTTTACTAACTCCAAACTGTAAACTTTTTTTATCAGTAATGTTATAAGTTAAATTAAAATTTGGAAAAATATTTGTTTCTTCGACATTTGTAATATCATCACTTTCTTTCCTAAGTAATTTTACATAGGTTGATATTGTGGATTCATCTTGGTCATTTATAGTAGTATCTTGAATTTCAAATTTTATATTTTTATCAACAAATTCAACACGCAAGCTTGGTTTTAAACTGAATTTATCATTTATTTTAACTTGATATTCTCCAAAAAAACCATGAATATTTCTTTTCATTGAAAAATCGTTGATCCCATCTAAACCATCAAGTTCAAAATCCAATAATTCTGATGTATTCATAAATCTTCCATCGTATCCAAATTCAAGTTTACTTCTATCATTTAATGGATACTTAAAATTGAAATCAGTTTCAAAATTGTTTTCAGCCTCTGAAATAGTTGTTAAATATGAATCAAGTGATTCATATTCATTATCAATACTTTTGTGGCTCGAAAAACTAAAATATAATTCTTTATCTGGATTTTTATCAGATTTTATAATTTCAAAAAAACTTTCTAAATGATAATTACCATTTTGTTCTCCTTCTGTTGAAATTTTATCATACTCAATATTTGAAATCCCATCTTGTTTGTAGCGTTGTAATATAGTTTTGTCACCAGCCTTAGTTCTGTATGATAGTTCACCATTCAAAGTTAGATATTTAGTTACACTGTAATCTGTACCAATTTTGAAGGAATTTGTACTGCGAAGACCATTATTTTCAAAAGTATAATTGTAACCATCAATATCATAGAACTTATCATTTGTAACATAACAGTTATTATCAATGCAACCATCATTATATACTTCTCTGAAACCTTCTTGGGTTCTTGCTCTGTTGTTAACAGAAATTGATCCGTAACTATTGAATTTGTCTGTTCTATAATTAGCATAAAATGTTGTGCCGTTCATATCATCAAAACTATTGAAACTATTGTGTTTTCCATTCACTTTAAAGCTTCCATTTAAACCATCAAATCTACCTTTTTTTAGCACAATATTTATGATGCCAGCCATTCCCTCTGGATCATATTTTGCAGATGGAGATGTTATAATTTCAACTTTATCTATTAAAGATGCTGGTATGTTATCAACTTCACCACCTGATCTGTTTGGCCTTCCATTAACTAAAATTTTCACATTTGGGTTACCCCTTAATGAAACTTCACCATCCTGGTCAACGGTAACCATTGGTACTTTGTTTAAAACATCTTCAGCTGTCCCACTACCGGCAACAATATCATCAGATGAGTTATATATCATTTTATCTGTTTCAAATTCAAAGATAGGTTTTTTATCAATAATTGTAACCTCATCCATTTCTAATAATGTTTGCTCAAGTTTGATCACACCTAAATCCCATTTCATCTTTCCCCTTGGACGAATGACTATTTTTTCAATTATTTTTGTATTATAACCCATAAATTCAAATTTAACTATATGATTACCAGGGAATATATCTTTAATAAGAAATTGTCCAAAACTATCAGTTACATTTCCTGTTATAATTTCATTAGTTTGTTTATTCATAACAGAGACGGATACATATTCAATAGGTTTATTTGATAGAGAGTCAATTACAGAACCAAAAATTTTACCCATGGCCTGGCTATGTTTGTGATCATGCCCACCATGAGCTAATAGAAAAGAATTTATGAATGTAAGTATTAAAATTTTTATTTTCATTATGGTACCTATAAAATTGTGAAATCATTATACTTATTATGCATAAGTTTTAACATTATTGCATTTTGAGCGTGCATTCTATTTTCTGCTTGGTCAAATATTATTGAATTTTTTGAATCACAAACTTCATCAGTAACTTCCACACCTCGCTCTGCTGGTAAACAATGCATGAATAAAACATCTTCTAAGGCTAAATCAATCATATTTTTATTTACTTGAAAAGGTTCAAAAATTTTTCTACGTTCAAGTGCTTCTTCTTTCTGACCCATTGAAGCCCATACATCAGTATAAATAACATCTGCATCCTTAACTCCAAATTCAGGATCATTGGTGATTGATATTTTAGATAAGCCACTCTTTAATGCTTGATCAAAAAGTTTTTGATCGGGTTCAAATCCTTTTGGGCATGCACACACAAACTCCATTGGAATTATGGATGCTAATTCAAACCAGGAATGAACAATGTTATTACCATCACCCACATATGTTACTTTTAAATCATCAAGTGTTTTACGATGTTCTAAAATTGTAAATATATCAGCAACAATTTGACAGGGATGATTAAAATCTGTTAGTCCATTGATAACTGGAACAGATGAATTTTCAGCTAATTCTAATATATGTTCGTGATCAAAAAGTCTAGCCATAATAATATCATTAAATCTACTTAAGACATTTGCAATATCAGAAACAGATTCACGTTTTCCAATACCAATATCATTTGGACCTAAATAAAGAGCATGTCCACCTAATCTATAAAAACCAGTTTCAAATGAAACTCTTGTTCTTGCAGAGGGTTTAGCAAAAATCATTGACATTGTTTTGTTTTTAAACGGTAAATAGTTTTCATCAGAATAAAATTTATTTTTTATCCATGAGGCTATATCAAAAATTTCATTTATTTGATTTTTGGATAAGTCATTAACGTGTAGAAAATTTTTTATCATTTTTCCCTTTCTATAAAATATATCTTCTTAAATCTTCATCACCAATAATTCCATCTAAAGTCTTTTTGACAAAAGATTTTGTTATATTAATTTTTTTATTTTTTAATGTAGGTGCTTCAAACATCAAATCTTCGAGTAATGTACTCATTACAGTATGAAGTCTTCGTGCTCCTATATTTTCCATCTTTTCATTAATTTCATATGCAATTTTGGAAATTTCATTAATTGCGCCACTATCAAAGGATAATTTTATATCCTCACTTTTCATTAAAGCTTGGTATTGCTTAATAAGTGCGTTCTTTGGTTTTGTTAAAATTTTGATAAAATCTTTTTTAGTTAAATTTGACATTTCTTGTCTTATTGGGAATCTACCTTGTAATTCAGGAATTAAATCAGATGGTTTGCTTACATGGAATGCACCAGCAGCAATAAATAGCATATGATGAGTATGAACTTGTCCATATTTCGTACTTACTGTACTACCTTCAATGATAGGAAGAATATCCCTCTGAACGCCTTCTCTAGATACATCTGGTCCACTACCATTAGAGCCTCCAGCTATTTTATCAATTTCATCAATGAATATAATGCCTTCATTCTCTGCTCTAGTCAAACCGTCTTTTATTACTTCATCCATATCAATTAATTTTTCTGCTTCTTCCTGAATCAAAATATCTCTAGCATCTTTTACTTTTATTTTCTGTGATTTTGTTTTTTTTGGTACAAGGCCGCTAATCATATCCTGAATATTGTTAGTTAAGTCATCCATACCCAAAGGACCCATTACTTGCATCATAGGGAGTGGGTTTTGTTTAGCTTCTATTGTAATAAACTTTTCTTCAAAATCACCATTATATAATTTTTTTCTCATTTTATCTTTAGTACGATCATTTCTATCAACAGTTTCTTTTTGTTCATCTATTTTGTCGTTAATTGGAAATAGTAGATCTAAAATTTTTTCTTGGGTAATTTCATAAGCTTTACCTTTGACTTCAGCTTCTTTTTCACTTTTAATTTGTTTAATTACTACCTCGATCAAATCACGAATCATAGATTCTACATCTCTACCCACATATCCTACTTCTGTAAATTTTGATGCTTCAACTTTTACGAAAGGAGCACCAGAAAGGGTAGCTAGTCTACGAGAAATTTCAGTTTTTCCAACGCCAGTACTGCCAATTAAAATGATATTATTTGGCATAATTTCATCCTTCATTGGTGCATCAGTTTGTTGACGTCTCCATCGATTTCTTAACGCAATTGCTACAGATTTTTTTGCTTCTGTTTGTCCAATAATATATTTGTCAAGTTCTTTAACAATTTTTTTAGGTGTTAAATTTGTCATTTGATCTCCAATATATTTATTTTACTGTTTGTATATATACATATTTCACTTGTTATATATAAAGATTGACTAACAACTTTTTTTGGATTTTTAATTCCTGTCATTAAAAAAGCTTGCGCTGCAGCAGTAGCATATCCTGAACCACTACCTATAGAAATAATTTGTCCATCAGGTTCAATTACATCACCTGATCCAGATAAGATATAAGAATTTTTAATATCCATAATTGCTAATAAAGCATCAAGATCTTTTAATACTTTGTCTGTTCTCCAATCTTTAGCCATCTCAACGACCGCTTTTTGAAGATTATTATGAGATTCATCTAATTTCCCCTCGAATCTTTCAAATAATGACATCGCATCAGCTGCTGCACCAGCAAAACCTGCCAGAACCTTTCCATTTGCAAACTCCCGAACTTTTACAGCTTTTGATTTCATTTGCATGTCACCCAACGTCACTTGCCCATCACCACCTAAAGCTACTTTTTTCCCAATTCTAACTCCAAGTATTGTTGTAGATTTAAATTTAGTATTTAACATTATAACTCCTTACGTAATCGACCAATAGGTATTTTAAGGGATTCTCTATATTTTGTAACAGTTCTTCTTGCAATTTTAAATCCTTTTTGATTCAAAATTGCAGAAAGTTTTTCATCTCCGTAGGGATTTTTTTTATCTTCATTTTCAATAATAGTTTTTAATATTTCTTTAACTGTTTTATTAGAAACTAGTTCCCCAGAATCTGTTTTAATTCCTTCTGAAAAAAAATATTTCAGCTCATATATACCAAATGAGAGTTGAACATATTTACCATTAGTCATTCTGCTTATTGTTGATATGTCCATATTTATGTCATTTGCAATATCTTTTAATATCATTGGTTTTAACTTTTTACCATCTCTGAAAAAGCTTTTTTGTCTTTTGATTATTGCATCTATAATCAAATATAAAGTTTGATGACGCTTTTTTAGAGCATCAATAAACCAATATGCAGATTCAATCTTATTTTTAACGAATTTTTTAACTTCTTTTTCTTTTTGGTTCTCAAGCATTTTTTTATAATCAATGCTTATTTTTAGTTCAGGTAAAAAGTTATCATTAATATTAATATTCAAATTATTACTTGAATTATCAATTATAATATCAGGTATTATATTATGATTATTCAATGTATTTGATCCTAATCCAGGTTTAGGATTTAATGATGATATTGTATCCATAGCATTCTTTAGATCAATTTCAGAACAATTAATATTTGAAATTATTTTTTTATATTTATGATTTGCAAAATCATCAAAATGATTTTTAATAATTTCCCAAACTATTGGATCAATTTCTTTTTTTTCTATTTGAGATAATAAACATTCTCTGAGATTCCTTGAACCTATTCCAGGTGGATCCAATTTTTGTATCTTTTTTAAAACTTTTATAACCATCAATTCACTAATATCTAATCTATCAGCTATTAATATTGTTTCTATGGTTAAATATCCATCACCATCAATATTACCTATTAATTCCTCTGCAATTGCAAGTTCTTGACTTGACAAATTAAGATCTTTTAATTGTTCTTTTATCTGATCATGAAAATCAAGTTCATCTTTTATAGGGATATCATTAATACTTGATTGTTTTTTATTTAAATTATCAGAATAAGAGTTATCAAAATTATCTAGAGAAGCTTGATCCCATTCAAATTTATCATCGTTTTCTTCATCAGATTGATTTTCATTTAAATAAGATTCATTGTCAGATAATTCTAATGCAGGGTTTTTTTCTAATTCTTCAAGTATCCTTTGTTCAAGATTAGCCGAGTTTAATTGAAATAGGTTAGCTTGTAAAATTTGTTGAGGTGTTAAAGTCTGATTTAAATTTTGTTCTTGTTTTAGTCTCTTCATTATGAAATATCCATTTTGAATTTTTCACCAAGGTATAAACGTCTAGCCTCTTTATCATTTATCAATTCTTTAGCTGATCCATCTTTGAGTATGGAACCTTCAAAAAGCAAATAAGATCTATCTGTAATTGATAAAGTTTCTCTTACATTATGATCAGTAATAAGAACACCTATTCCTCTATTTTTAAGACTTACAACAATTTTTTGTATATCTTCAACAGCAATTGGATCAACTCCAGCAAAAGGTTCGTCTAGTAATATAAAATCAGGATTCATAACTAAAGATCTTGCAATTTCTGTTCTTCTTCTTTCTCCACCTGATAAAGTGTATGCAATACTATTTCTTATGTGACCAATAGAAAATTCATCAAGAAGTTCTTCTAATTTTTCAAGTTGTTGTTTTTTTGATAAATTTGTAAGCTCAAGAACTAGTTTTAAATTATTTTCAACGGTTAATTTTGTAAAAACTGATGGTTCTTGAGACAAATAACCTAATCCATATAAAGCTCTTTTGTACATAGGTAATTTTGTTATATTTTTTTCATCTAAAAAAATATTACCTTTATTTGGTTTTATCATACCTGTTATCATATAAAAAGTAGTTGTTTTTCCAGCGCCATTTGGACCTAATAAACCAATAATTTCACCTCTGTTGACTTCAAGTGAAACACCTCTGACAACGCTACGTTTATTATATGTTTTTATTATTTTTTGTACTTTTAATTTATTAAAATTATTCATTCATTTAATTCTATAAGTAACACCACTGGGCTTTAATATTTTCCAATTTGATAAATCCGTATCAGATTCAAAACCCAATCCATATAATGTATCATTCTTTTCTGTTGTAAATCTAATAGAATCGTTAGAAATAACTTTGTTATAATTTCTATCCCAATAAATAGAATTTGTTGATAAAATAAATCCGCTGTCAGAGACAACTTTTACATTTCCAAATGCGTTAAAACTATTATCTATTTCATTTATAAACGCAGAGTCAGAATTTAGTACTGAAGTTTTAATCCCGAGTTCATTATAAAATGTTGCAGTAACATTATTTTTTAATTTAGTATCCTCAGATTCATTTTTGATAAGTAAATCTGATGTTGTTTCAAGTGATAATTTATCTTTTTTATAAATTGTAATTTTAGGATTTGTAATAAAATTATCTGGGTAGTCTTGAAAACTTTTAGTGTTTAAATTTTTTGTATTATTATAGCAAGACAAGAATAAGGAGAATATAACAAAAAAAAGTATTTTATTTATCATAGCAATATATTTTTTTAATCATATTATCCATTATTTTTTCTAATCTATTTTGTTTATCTAAAATCAATTCTACAACTTCAAGTAGAACACCTTCACCACCAGATTTTGATGTAATATAATCTGAAATATTTTTAATTTTTGAATGAGCATTGGGTACAGTTATAGATAATCCAGATTCAATAATAGGAGGAATATCAATTAATCCATCTCCAATGTAACATACATTTTCTTTTTTTAATTTGTAATGGCTAATAATTTTTTTGTAAGCAGTTATTTTATCAAGAACGCCTTGTATACAAAATAGAATTTTGAGTTCTTTAGCACGAATAGATGTAGATTCTGAATATCTACCTGATAAAAAAGCTACAGGTATATCTGCTAATCTTGCTAGAGCTACCCCTGCTCCATCATCGACGTGAAAATTTTTAATTTCATTTTTATTATTATCAATATAAATTTTACCATTAGTTAATACTCCATCAACATCAGTTATTATAAGTTTAATTTTGTTTGCTTTACTAATTAGACTCATTGTTAAAAACTATAGATGCTTTTACAAAACTTTCAAACAATGGATGAGGTTCAACTATTCTACTTTTTAATTCTGGATGAAATTGAACAGCTAAAAACCAGGGATGTTTTTTTAATTCAATTATTTCAATTAAATCCAAGTCTGGATTTACTCCGCTAAAAACTACTCCATTTTTTTTAAATTCTTTCTTGAATAGATTATTTACTTCATATCTATGTCTATGTCGTTCTTTTACTTTATACTTAGAATAAGCACTTTGTGCCAAAGTATTTGATTTCAATTTACAAGAGTATGAACCCAATCTCATTGATGCACCTTTAAGTCTTAATCCTTTTTGATCGTTCATCAAATCAACAACTGGATACTTTGTTTTTAAATTAAATTCCGAACTATTAGAATTTTTTAAATTACATAGATGTCTTGCAATATCTATTATAGCGCATTGTAAACCAAGGCAAATGCCAAAAAATGGTATTAAATTTTCACGAGCATATTTTGAACATAAAATTTTTCCTTCAATTCCTCTATCGCCAAAACCTCCAGGGATCAGTATACCATCGATTTTTTTAAATAATAGTTGAAAATTTGTTTTAGAGTCGATTTTTTCTGTATCAATCCATGTTATTATAATTTTAGCTTTATTTTTAACACCTGCATGAACAAATGCCTCCAATATGCTTTTGTATGAATCTTGAAGACTATTGTATTTACCACATATTGCAATGTTTAATGAATGAGATGGTTTTTTAAAACTAGACATAAAATCGGTCAAATAATTAATATCTTTTTGATTATTATCAGTCTTAAGATTTAGCTTTTCCATTACTGCTTTATCAAAATTTTGATTATGTAAAACTAATGGGATTTCATAAATGGTAGCAACGTCAGGAGATTCAAATACCATATTAGATTCAACATTACAAAATAATGCTATTTTCTTTTTTAATTTTAAATTTAAATGATTAGAGTTTTCAGTTCTACAAACTATTATGTCAGGATCAAGTCCAGATTCTCTAAGTCTCATTACACTATGTTGTGTTGGTTTTGTTTTCATTTCTCCACTTGCATTAATATAAGGAAGAAGGGTTGTGTGTATTATTAAACAATTTTTTTTACCAACTTCTAGTCTTAATTGTCTTATTGCTTCAACAAAAGGTTGACTTTCAATATCACCTACTGTTCCACCAACCTCTGATATAATTATGTCAAATTTTTTATTTGGATTTACGCCTCTAATTCTTCTTTTAATTTCATTTGTGATATGTGGAATGACTTGTATAGTTTCACCTAAAAAATTACCTTTTCTTTCTTCGTTTAAAACATTCCAATAAACAGTACCTGCTGATGTTGTATTTAAACTTGACATATTTTCATTTATAAATCGTTCATAATGTCCTAAGTCAAGATCTGTTTCTGATCCATCATCTAAAACAAATACTTCACCATGTTGAAAAGGGTTCATAGTTCCAGGATCAATATTAAGATATGGATCTAATTTTTGAATGGTAACTTTATATTTGTTTGATTTAAGTAAAAAACCCAGCGATGATGCCACTATACCTTTCCCTAAACCAGACAGTACACCACCTAATACAAAAATATATTTAACTGGATTTTTTCTTTTCACTTGGTACGTATGATTTTAGGAACTTTAATGTAGTTTTCATCTTTTTCAGGTGAATTTTTTAAACTTTGTTCTAATTTCAAAGAGTTTTTAACAATATCATTTCTCATCACATTCTTTTGATATGGTATTATGTTTGTTAAAGGTTTAATGTCTTTTGTATTTATTTCGTCAAGTTTTGAAATGTAAGAAATAATGTTGGTCATTTGTTTAGAAAATAAATCACAATCAGATTCATCAAGTTTTAACCTAGCTAATTCAGCAATTTGTTTCACAACATTTTTTGATATTTTATTTGATTTTGTCATTAAACTTTATTCTTAAATTTATCAATATTTTATAACTTATTTTATAAAAATAATTTATTTACTTTTACTAAAATAAATAATCAAATTAACTTTAAATTGAATGAGTAGCATAAAAAATCTTTTAAATCAAAATAAAAATCATAATCGTATTTTCAAGCTAGCAGGTGAATTAGGTCATTCCTTCGGTGTAAAAACCTTTTTGGTTGGGGGCTATATTCGAGATCTTTTGATGAACAAAACTGCAAATGATATTGATATTGTTGTTGAAAAAAATGGTATAAGTTTCGCAAAAAAATTATCAAAAATATTAAAATCAGAAGGATTTTGTGCATTTGAAAAATTTGGCACTGCTCAACTCAGTTTTAACAATTTAAAAATAGAAATTTCAACTGCAAGGTCAGAAACATATCTAAAGAACTCAAGGAAGCCATTAGTTGCTTTTAGTGATATTAATGATGACTTGTCTAGAAGAGATTTTACTGTAAATTCAATAGCAGTTTCAATTTTACCTGAAAGTTATGGTCAAATTTTTGATCCATTTAATGGTATTAAAGATATAAATGATAAAAAACTAATTACTCCGCTTGATCCTGACAAAACTTACAAAGATGATCCCTTGAGAATGTTAAGAGCTATAAGATTTGCAGCACAATTAAATTTTGAAATTGATACAAAATCTTTTGAAAGTATTAAAATTAATAGAAAAAGATTAAATATAATATCTCAGGAAAGAATTACAGAAGAGTTGATAAAGTTGCTTAGCACTAACAAACCAAGTATTGGATTTTATTTAATGCAAAAATCCAAATTGCTAGAATACGTTTTTCCTGAAATGTTGGATTTGCCTGGAATAGAAATTGTAAATGGTATGGGTCATAAAGATGTGTTTATTCATACATTACAAGTTGTAGATAATGCTGCAAAGTTAACAAATAAAATGGAAATAAGATTTGCAGCTTTGGTACATGATATTGCTAAACCAATTACTAAAAGATTTAATAAAACTAAGGGATGGACATATCACGGTCATGAAGAAGTTGGAAAAAGAATGATTTCGTATATTGCAAAGCGAATGAAGCTACCAAATGAATTAAAAAATTATCTTCAAATTTTAACTAAATTACATTTAAGACCAATTGCTTTAGCTAAAAAAGAGATCACTGATAGTGCTGTTAGACGTTTGATATTTGAAGCTGGCAAATTTATCGATGATCTTATGATACTATGTAGAGCTGATATCACTACAAAAAATCCTAACAAAGTAAAAAAATATATTAAAAATTTTGATAAAGTAGAAGAATTAATAAGAAATGTAAAGTTAAAAGATGAAATGAAAAAATTTCAATCACCTGTTAGAGGCGAAGTGATAATGAAAGATTTAAATCTTGAACCAGGCCCTATAGTTGGGCAAATTAAAATAGCCATTGAAGAAGCCATATTGGATGGTATTGTAAAAAATGAATATGATGATGCATACAAATATATGATAAAAATTAAAGATAAATATTTAGATAATTAACTTAAATTTACAAAATGAAAAAAACAAAAATAATAGCTACAATCGGACCTTCAAGCGATAATTTAATAAATCTAAAAAAAATGATATTATCTGGAATGAATATTGCCAGAATAAATATGTCTCATCAATATGATTTACATGATTTAAAAAAACTTATTACTAAAATTAGAAAATTGGCAAAAGAATTAGATCATTCTGTGGCAATATTATTTGACCTGTGCGGGCCAAAGATTAGAGTTAGTTTTCAAAATAAACGTCAAAATATAAAAGTAAAAAAAAATCAGGAATTTACTTTAGGAAACGGTAAAGTAGATATTCCTATAAATTTACCTCTAAAATTTAAAAACATAAAGCCTGGTGCATTGGTGAAAATAGATGATGGTTACTTATCATTCAAAGTTGAGGGCACCAAAGATAACATACTTAAAATTAAATCACAGACTAACGGTGAAATAATTAATGGTAAAGGAATAAATTTGCCAGGTATTGATTTGGATTTAGATACTGTTACTAAAAAAGATATTGATGATGTAAAGTTAGCTTTAGAATTAAAAATTGATTGGTTAGCTATGTCATTTGTTAGATCAGAAAAAGATATATTAAAGTTGAATAAAATTTTTCAAAAATATGATCATCAAATACCAGTTATTGCAAAAATAGAAAAACCTGAAGCTATTCAAAATTTAAAAAAAATTGCACAAGCGTTCGATGGCATTTTGGTTGCTAGAGGTGATCTTGGTGTTGAGATGCCAATTAACCAATTGCCCTTATTGCAAAAAGAAATTGTAAATAAATGTTTACAAAATAAAAAACCTGTTATCATTGCAACTCAAATGTTGGAATCGATGATTAATAACGTTAATCCAACTAGAGCTGAGGTAAATGATATTGCAAATGCAATTTATGATGGTGTTGATGCTGTAATGTTATCTGCTGAAACAGCAGTTGGTAAATATCCAACAGAATCAGTAGAAATGATGAGCTCTATTGCTTACACTGTAGAGGCTGATTTAGATCCATTAAATTTTAGTAGATATATACCTGATAAGGTAAGAAAAAGTGATAGGAGATCGTCGATTTGTCATGCAGCTATGAATATTTCAAATGATCTGGATATTAAGGCTATCATTGTAATGACTGAATCAGGAAGTACTGCAATCAAAATGGCACAATATAGACCAAATTCTAATATATATGCATTATGTCCTTATCCAGATACTTGTAGAATGTTATCATTAATTTGGGGTGTTACATCAATTAAAGTAAAACAATATACTTCTACAGATGAAATGATTTCAAATTATATATCAATTATGAAAGATAAAAAATATATTAATAAAGGGGACAAGGTTATAATCACTGCAGGTGTACCAATTGGAATTTCAGGTACTACTAATATGATTAAAATTCATGTAGTTGATTAATCATAAAATTAATTCTACTAGTTGAATTACATCAAGAATATCTAAGTTTAAATCTTCATTAATATCTAAAATTAAAAACTCAAAATTTGTAGCAGTTTGATTTCCAATGACAAATTCAACCATCATTATAACATCAATGATGTTTAGAGTGCCATCTAAA
>MDTE01041674.1_pt1 | contig 15926 bp, 16 predicted proteins | sample 811231 | NCBI WGS metagenome assembly MDTE01 (sample SAMN05326651, study PRJNA326480) | marine metagenome | isolation source: seawater | place: Indian Ocean: Red Sea | collected 2010
ACAAAATATTCAAAACAAAAGTTTATAAAAATAAAAAATTTATTGGTTCAAATTACTCGGCATTTGTTAGAAAAGGGAAAGTACATGATAAAAGATTTGTTTCTAATACGACCAAAATTTCAAAAGTTATTAAAAAAAAAAATTTTTTCAAACAAATTGGAAACGAAAAAAATTTAACTAACATTACCCATCTAGATCTAAAAAAAACATATCATAGTATGTGTAAAGCGTATCAAAAGAACAATAGAATATTTATCAATTAAATAAAATGTTAGAAGCAAAGAAGTTCCTAGACAATTATTTTTTATCTAAAGTTGGAAAAAAAAATATTAAATCATTAAGAAAACAAAATTTGATCGATAGCGGTATTATCGATTCACTAGATATTGTTACATTGTCAGTTATGATAAAAAAAAAATTTGGTGTAGACATCAATATTAACAGTCAAAAATCAATAAATTTGTTTAAATCATACGACTCAATACTGAATGCTATAAAAAAAAATGAAAAATAAAAAAAATCAAGAAAAAAATCAAGATCAACTGATAATTTTAAAGAAGAACGACAAACCTTATCATGCAGCGGTTTATTTATCTAACCTAGGTATTGCAGATCTTTCACTTTTAGGTTCAAAAGTTACAAAGGTAGAAGATTATCACTTTGATAACTGCAAGTGTGATTTTTTTAAACTAACATTATCGAATAGAATAAAATTAGAAGAGTTTTATAAAGAGCCCTTCTTGTTAACTGATAAAATTATAAAAAAAGCAAAATCCTCTAGAGGATGGTCCAAGTCAGTCGAAAGTTCAGATTTCATTTTAAAATTTAGAAAAATTAGATCAAAAAACTTTGATGATATGAATTGCATTGAATGGTTAGTATTTGGTCTTGAATTGGCAGGATATAAAATTTCTAATAATGTTTTAACGGCCTCTACACTTTCAAAATGGTCAGATGAAAATCTCTCTAAAATTGAAAAAAAAGATAACCTAGCAACTTTTGAAAAGAATTATTAACCTATTTTATTTATGATAAGGAAATTTTTTTTATTTTTAGGAAACTGGAAAAGTAGACTTATTATAAAGAGAATTTTGAAAAAAAAAATTATATTTTCAAAAATAAATCAATACGATTTACTCATATTAGACGATGGATATGCCAATCTTGATTTTAAAAACGTCTGTTCTTTTAAAACTATTAAAAATAAAATCTACTTTAGTTGTCTTTTAAGAGCTATTTTTAAAAGATTATTTTTTTTAGGGGAAAAATACAATTATTCATTAGCAAATCTATATTTGCAAGATTTGGTAAAAAAAACTAAACCTAAAGTTATTATTGGTCACGATTTTAAAGAGAACTTATTTACTATTAAAAAACACTTTCCTGAAATTTTTACAATAATTTATCAGTTCAGTGATCACGATATATTGAATAAAAAAGTTTTAAGTCAAGCAATCGGTCCCAATTTAAATTTGGATGAATTTAGATGCGACTTGTATTTAAGCAAACACGAAGCTTTTAATTCTTTAGTTGATTTTATTAAGGCAAAATTTTTAACAGTCGGATCTGTTAAAAATAATGAAATGATTATGAAAGATTCGGATAAAAAAATTTATGATATAATGATGGTTTCTCAATATAGACCAGGCACTTATTCATTTAAGGGCATCTATAATCCTAAAATGACTCACGTTAAAGACTCAGCATTAATATATGTTACAAATATACTCTCGAGTTACTGTGAAAAGAAAAATACAAAGCTATGTATTGCCAGAACTTCTTCCAGAAAAGAAAAACAAGATTATATGAAAAAGTCTGATGAAGTTGATTTTTTTTCAAAAATTTTAAATTCAAAAAAATTTTACGTAGAAGACTTAGATTCATATCAACTTTCAAATAAGTCAAAATTAATTGTTACTACTTACTCAACTATAGGATTAGAACTTTTATCTAGAGGAAAAAGAGTATTATTTATTGATCCATTCCACTTTTTAGGAGGACATATAATAAACATGCTTGCTGATAAACCAGAGGGACCACATTGGTATTGTGGAAATGATCCCTCAGCAATTGAAAATAAGATTGATTATCTTTTAAGTATTTCTGATAGAGAGTGGGAAGACGTTGTAAAAAAATCTCCTTTGAAAATGGAGTATGATCCAGGAAATAAAATATTAAAAGAAATGGTTAAAAAAAAGATTAATACTTAAAATTTGATCTAATTTAATCTTTTATGAAAATTAAAATAGTTAATAACTTAAACAAAAAGCAGTTCAGTCAGGCAATAAAGTTATTAGTAAAATACTTTCCAGCCAAGACCAAAAGGGACGGGATTGATCATTTTAAATTTTATTTTAATAATGCTTTAAAAAAAAAAATTGTAATTGCACTTGATGAGAAATCTAATTTATTGGGTATTTTTACTTTATTAAATAGAAAAACCTCTTTTTTTGGAAGAAGTTTAAAAATAATTCACATGTCATATTGGGTTGTTAAGAATCAAAAAGACTTTTTAACAACAAAAAAAATCATAGATGCTGCAATAAATTATGTAAATAAAAATTCAGATATCTCAGTTCAAGTTCAGAGAAAGATAATGGATCATTATTGGACAAGATATGGTTTTGTTGGATTTACAAACTTTAATGATTTTTTTGTAGATGAAAATAATTTCTATGAGGTTTCTAATCTAAAAATTGAAAAACTTAGTCAACAAAATTTAGTTCATGCAAGAAATCTTTACAATAAATACAATAAAGATCAGGCATTTAGCTTTATTAGAGATAAAGCTATGTGGAAAACCTATTTAAAATATATTAAGAAAAAGAAAATTGATGCCAGTATTATTAAATCAAAAAACAAAGTAGTAGGCTACACTATAATCCATAATGAGATATTGAAAGAGGCCGCAATAGAAAAAGGCTATGAAAAGAGTGTGCTATCATTAATTTTCAATTCAAGAAAAAAAAATAAAAGTGTCAAAAATTTATTAATACAACTAAGCTCAAATAATCCAATTATTAAAAATTTGAGAAATTATTCACATACTGAAAAATTGAGATATGTTTATGAGGGTGGACATACAATTAGAATTCATAATACAAAAAAATTTTTGAACAAGATAAGAGTTGTAATACAAAATAGATTAAAAAAAGTTTTGAATAATAAATTTGAACTTAGCATAAACGAATTTAAATTTGTTTGGAAAAACAAAAAATTAAAAATTATTTTAAATAAAAAAAAATCAGATTTTTTTCTAGATAATAAAAATTTTACAAAATTATTAATTGGTGTTCTCGATCCAGAGGAATTGTTTGGTATTAATAATAAAAATATTCAATTTTTAAAGATAATGTTTCCTAAAACTTTTCCTAATTTAATTTATATGGATCAACTTATTTAAGGTAAATTTCTTTTGATGAATTTTAAAAATTATTGGTTATCTCAAAGTAAATTAATTAAATGGATTAAAAAACCAAAAATAGCATTAAAATATAAAAAAAATAATTTCTTCTCATGGTTTCCAGATGGTAAATTAAACGTTTATAACACCTGTGTGAAACAACATATTAAAGGTAAATCAAAAAATAAAATAGCAATACATTTTGTAGACAAAGATAAAAAAATTAGCTCATTAACTTTTAAAGAGCTTGATGATCAAATAACAAAATTCAGTTCTTATTTAATTAATGCCAATAATAAAAAAAAAATTAAAAGAGTGATGATTCATGCATCCAGCTCAAAGTGGTCTGCAGTTTCTATGTTAACTTGTGCAAAATTAGGAATACATTTCACTGTTATTTTTGAGGATTTAGGAAAAGAAGCTATAAAAAAAAGGGTAAGGATATTTAAACCAGAAATTATTTTTTCAACTTCAAAAAAAAAAGATTTAAAAGATTTTTTTTCAAAAGTTTATAAATCAAAAAAAATAAAAGTTATTTATTACTATAATATAAATTATAAAAAGAATTTATTTTTAGTAGATAATCAGAATATCAAAAAAAACAGCGATGATAATTTTTTTTCAATTTTTACCTCAGGTTCAACTGGTGATCCAAAAGGCATTACTCACTCTTATGGCGGATTTCTTTTATATGTTGTTTATACATGTAAGTACCAATTTGGAATGAAAAAAAATTCAGTAGTTCTTACAGCCTCTGATGCAGGGTGGGTAAATGGCCATAATTACGCACTTTTTGGTCCACTCGCAATTGGAGCTACAACTATTCTCATGGAGAGACCGATCCTATTATTAGATGAAAAATTTCTCAAAAAATTATTTAAAATTAAAATTTCAATACTTTATTTACCTGTAACATTAATAAGATTAATGAAAAAAATATTTAAAAATAAACACAAATATAAATCTATAACTACTTTGGGCTCAATGGGTGAGCCTTTAGCACCTGCAGTTGGAGAATGGTTTTCAAAATGTTTTTCGAATGGTAAAAAAGCTATAATCAATACATATTACCAAACTGAAACTGGTGCTATCATTTGTTCACCAAAATATAATGAAACAAGTAAATTTTCACCACATGGTACAGTTGGTAAGCCGTTAAACAAATACATAAAATTATCTAATTTAGATGAGAAACACAAAAGAGAGATTAAAATAAAAAATTTATGGCCAGGATGTATGACAAATGTTTTAAATGGATTGAGTGAGTGGCAAAAGTACTGGGATAGAAAAAAAAATTTTAGAATGTTTGATCTAGCAACAATTAAAAATAATAATGTAATAGTTCATGGAAGAATAGATGATGTTATAAATATAAGAGGACACAGAATTGGCTCGGAGGAGGTTGAGTCAACTGTTCTAAAATTGAAAGAGGTCTTTGAATGTAGTGCAATATCTGTTGAAGATGAATTAGAGGGATATGCGCTTTACTTATTTGTTGTTAGTAAATCAAAAAATTTAGACTCTAAAATTTATAGTAAAATTAAATCAACATTCGGGGTTTATGCTTTTCCAAAAAAAATTTATTATATTAGTGAATTACCGAAAACTAGAAGTGGCAAGATTTTAAGAAGACTTTTAAGAGATATATTAATAAATCCAAAATCAAATAATTATGGTGATTTATCTACAATTTTAAATAGTGAAATCATACATGAAACACAATATGTAGTTAAAAATAATAAATGAAGAAAATTTGATAAAATATTAAAAATAATTTCAAAATATACAAAAGTAAAAAAAGAATTTATAAGCAATGAAACATCATCAGAAATAATTGAAGGGTGAGATAGTCTAGCCAATATAAATATTATAGTTGATATAGAAAAAGAATTTAATGTTAAAATTAAAACTTCAAAAGCTAAACGAAATTTTATGAAAAAAGAGAAAAATAGAATTAAACTTGAGCAAGATGTTAAAAAAATATTATCTTCAGTTCTTAAAATCTCAAAAAAAGAAATACATACCAACAGCTCAACTAATACAATAGATAACTGGGACTCTATTAAGCATATAGAGGTAGTGCTTAATTTAGAAAAATTTTTTAAAATAAAAATTGGCGTAGATGAATACTATAAATTAACAAGTTTTAATCATATAATAAAATTATTAAAAAAAAAAATAAAATTTTAAAGTAGTTTTGTGAAAAAAAAAATAATATTAGGAACTGCCCAGTTTTTTTCAAATTATGGAATTGCAAATAAAAAAAAAACTAATAAAAAAATAGTAAAAAGTATTTTAAACTACGCTTATAAAAAAAATATTAGATATTTAGATACAGCAATAAGCTATAAAAATTGTGATAAGAATTTAGGAAAAATAGGTGTCAGAAAATGGAAAATTATTACAAAAGTTAACTTTCCAATTGATGGAGATAAAATGGATATAAAAAAAAAGGTTTTGAGATCAATGCGAGAGTTAAAAATTAATAAATTTTATGGAATTTTAGTACATAATTCCTGTGCAGTTTCAAAGATAAGCTTTTTAAATAATTATAAAGAATTAATAAAATTAAAAAAAATGGGTATTACCCAAAAAATTGGGATTTCTATTTATGGAAGTAAAAAATTAAATTTTTTTCTCAAAAAGGTTAAACCTGATATCGTTCAAACCTCACTAAACATTTTTGATCAAAGATTGGTTAATTTTTTAAATAAAAAAAAAATAAAGAAAGTCGAATTTTATGCAAGATCAATCTTTTTGCAGGGTCTATTAATTCAGAAAAGTATTCCTATAAGATTTAAAAAATTTAGTAATTATTTTAAAAAATTAAAAGACCTATGTAAAGAAAATAAAATTAAACCAATCGAGCTACTAATTTATTTTGTTTTAAAACAAAAAAAAATAAAAAATTTAATTTTTGGAGTAAACTCTAAGACTCAATTAAAAGAGATTATTAATATAATAAAAAATAAAAAAATAAAAAGAATTCACTTTAAAAAAATTCCTCACGTTAAAGCCGGTTTTATTGACCCAAGGCTCTGGTAGAGTTCATATAATGAAAAAAGATAATTTAATCTGTATAGTCCAAGCAAGACTCAATTCGAGTAGATTCCCAAACAAGGTTACTAAAAAAATTTTAGGAAAGACTGTGTTAGAAATCATAAATAGTAGATTAAAAATATCAAAATCAATTAAAAAAATTATATTCGCTATACCCAATAATAAAGAAAATTCTAAACTCAAGAATTATCTTAAAAAAAAAAAGTATTCTTATTTTTGTGGTTCTGAAAAAAATGTGCTTAGTAGATATTATTTTGCTTCAAAAAAATACAATGCGGAATATGTGCTAAGAGTTACGTCAGATTGTCCATTGGTGAGTCCAAATCTAATAGATAAAATGTTTAATTTAATAAAGTCTAAAAACGTTGACTACATATCAAACACTAATCCTCCTACCTTTCCAGATGGTTTTGATTTAGAAATATTTAAAAAAAAAGCACTGGATTTAGCCTATAAAAAAGCAATGGGGGAATACGAGAAAGAACATGTAACTCCATATTTAATTAAAAAAAAAAATATTAAAAAAATTAATTTAAAAAATAATATAAATTTATCTCAATTTAGATTGACACTAGACACTGAGGAAGATTTAAATAAGATAAAAAAAATATTTAATAATTTTAAAAATATAAATATAAGTGGAAACCAAATTTTAAATTTTGTTAAAAATAAAAAGGAATTTAAATACAATTGTTCATTTAAAAATATGGGTACTGGACAGAAAATGTGGATTAAAGCAAAAAAAATTATTCCAGACGGTGGGATGCTTTTATCTAAAAGAGCTGAGTCAAATCTTCCTAACTTGTGGCCAAGTTACTACAAGAAGGCTAAAGGCTGTTTTGTTTGGGATTTAGATAATAAAAAATATATTGATTTTGGTCTAATGGGAGTAGGTACAAATGTTTTAGGATACAATAACTTACAGGTTAACCAATCTGTAAAAAAAGCAATCGATAAAAGCAATATGTCAACTCTAAATTCGCCCGAAGAAATAAGTTTAGCAGAAAAATTAATCCAAATTCACCCATGGGCATCAATGGTTAAATTTGCAAGAACGGGGGGGGAAGCTAATTCGATTGCGATAAGAATTGCTAGAGCATTTACTAATTCTAGCAAGGTAGCTATTTGTGGTTACCATGGATGGCATGACTGGTATTTAGCAGCGAATATTTCTAATAAAAGAAATTTAAAAAATCATCTGATGAATAATCTAAATGCTGAAGGTGTGCCTAAATCTTTAAGTAATACAGTATTTCCATTTGAATATAATGATTTTATAGGAATGAAGAGAATAATTAATAGAGAAAAAATAAAAGTTATAAAAATGGAAGTAAAAAGACATTATGAGCCAAAAAATAATTTCTTAAAAAAAGTAAGAAATTATGCAACAAAAAATAATATCATATTGATTTTTGATGAATGTACCACTGGTTTCAGGGAAGTTTTTGGAGGTTTACATAAAAAATATAAAATTAATCCAGATTTAGCAATTTTTGGTAAAGCTCTGGGTAATGGATTTGCTATTACAGCTATTATTGGAAAAAAAAGAATTATGGAAAAAGCCAAAGATACATTTATAAGCAGCACTTTTTGGACAGAGAGATCTGGTTCTGTAGCTGCATTAAAAACAATTGAGTTAATGGAAAAAGGAAAAAGTTGGAAACAAATAAACAAAATTGGAAAAAAAATTAAATTGGGATGGAGGAGATTGTCTAGGAAATATAATTTGGATTTAGACATATATGGATCTAATGCATTACCAACATTTTGTTTTAAATCTAACAAAAATTCATATTATCTAAACTTTATAACTGGAGAAATGCTCAAAAGAGGATTTTTATTCAAAAATACCGTTTATGTTTCTATTTCTCACAATAAAAATATAATTAAAAGGTATTTCAATGCTTTGGAACAATCGTTTAAAATGCTAAAAGAAATTAATAAAGTAATATGAAACGAAATTTAAAAATATTAAAAAAAATTGAAAATATAAGAAAGAAAAATAATGCGAACTGGATGGAAATTTTAAGAATAGCGCTGAAATATGCTCCACGAAAAACTCTAAGAACAATGAAAAAAATTCATAAAAAAGATACCCAAATCTCCAAACTCTTTAAGAATATTAAAGTTTAAAATCTTAGTTTAGATTCAAAATGATAAGAAAATTAAAAGTAGTAGCTTTTATTCCTATTAAGTCAATCTCAAGGAGAATTAAAAGAAAAAACTTTAGAACTGTGAAAAATAAACCTTTATATGCCCATTTTTTGAACAAATTAAATAAATGCAGATTTGATGATGTTTTTGTTGATACTGACAGTAAGGAAATAATTAAGTTTTGTAAAAAAAATAAAATAAATTTTATTAAAAGACTACCTGAACTAGCTTCGGATAATGCAAATGGTAATGATCTCCTTAACCATCATAGCAAAATAATTGATGCAGACATATATTTTCAGCTCTTTATAACCGCACCGTTGCTTAAAATTTCTACCATAAATAAATGTATTAAAATCTTAAAAAATAATAAAAAATATGATTCTATTTTTACTGCACAAAAAATTTACAGCTGGTTTTGGTTTAAAAATCAAGCCGTAAACTATAGTCCCAAAATTCTTCCACGAAGTCAGGATGCAAAACCAATTATTCAAGAAACCACAGGTTTATATGGAATAAGGAAAAAAACTTTAAAAAAACAAAAATGTAGAATTGGAAAAAAACCATATCTTTATTTTGTAAATAAAAACGAAGCTTTAGATTTAGATACCGAAGAAGATTTTAGGTATTTGAGGTATTATGTCAGTAAAAATTTGCATAGCAGAAAAAACTAAAGATATAAGTCTAATTTACAATTCAAAAGATTTAATTGGTGATTTAATTTGTCTACCCTTGAATCTAGAACCATATTTATACTGCATAGATAAAAAAATTAAATTTATTGATCCGATTAATTTTATTGACAACCAATTTCACAAAACAATTTTAGTGGAGGGAGAAAATTTTGTTGACTCCATAATCTTTGATGGCAAAGTCTCAAAAACTTTGGCCTTAGAAATAAAGTCAATTTTAAGACATAGGTTTTATAGTGTTTTATTTATATCTGAATTATTTAAAAACATTCGAAAAAAGTACAAAATAGAATCAATTGTGATTCCAAAAAGCAATTTAAAAAGTCATGGATATCATTCCCCAATAATTGATGATATTACATCTAACTTGTTTAGCGAATCCTCTATCGAAAGAATGGGAAATCCTGCCGAAAGCAATGACGAAACTCATTCTTACGCTTATAAAATTGAGATGAAAACCAAGAATAATAAAAAAAATATCTTGTTTAATAGCATAGGATATAATTTTAAAAGAGTAATTTATTCAAAAATATTTAGCTTTAAATATAATTTTTACACATTTAATGATGGCCAGGAAAAAAATATAAGTCTTATAAAAAGAATTATCCTTAAACTCTTAAGAATTAATATAATAAATTTTAAAAAAATAAATCATAATTCAGAAAACATTACTTTTATTAAAAATATTAATTATAAATTTTCTGACCCTAAGATAAAAAAAACGATATCTTTGCTTACAAATAAACTAGAAAATTTTTTTTTAGATTTTTATAAAAAAGGTAATGCTATAGACGATTTTTTGAGAAATAATAGTTTTTCACTAATTCTTGTGAGTAATGTTAAAAATATTGGTGGTTTTATAACAGAAAATTATAAAAAAATTGCTTGTCCAACTGTCTCTATCTCTCACGGTATCGTTTCTGAAAAAAATAGTACTTACGATGAGATTTATAAAAAAATTATTGCTTCTGCAGTTTTTACCAGCAATAGCGAATATTTTGCAATACAAAGTAAAATAGCTGAGAACTCATTAAATACTCATAAATTTAATGGAAAAAAAATAATTACTGGCAACATATTGTTTAGTGAAAATTGTAATCCAAAATCAACTAAAAAACCTAAACAAATTCTTTTTGCAGTAACTTTAAAACAGTTTACTAATCTACAATTTTTAGGTGTTGAGATGTATTACGAATTTGTCAAAAACTTACATTTGCTTAACAAATTATCATTAGAAAAAAATATTAAAACTATAGTAAAAATACATCCTACAGAGGCTAAATGTATAATCTATTTAAAAAATTATTTTAAAAACTTAATTTTTACAAACGATCCTATCGATAAATTATTTAACAAATGCTTTGTAACTGTAAGTTTTTCTTCATCAGTTATAGAAGATTCTTTGCATAACAGGGTACCGGTTATTTTATTTGATCAGTGGAATAGATATATACAGTGTAAATCAAAAAATAATTCAGAAAAAAAAGCATTATATTATGTTAATACCTACGAAGATCTTTGCAAATCTATTGATAAAATTTTATCAGCTACTGAATTTGATTTTGAAGAATTTATTTATCCAACATACTCAAAAGAGAATATTAATAAAAAAATTTTTCCATTAATTAAATAAAGATATGAAAATTCTTGTTATAGGTGGTACTGGTTTTTTAGGATTTCACTTGGTTAATTTCTTAGAGAAATCTGGACATAAAGTAAAAATATACGATAAAAATATAGGTCATTTCAAAAATAAAGAAAAAAAAATAATCCTTGGGGATATTAATAATTACAAAAAACTATCATCCGCAATAAAAAATCAGGATATTGTTTATAATTTTGCAGCAATATCAGACATAGGCGAGTCAATATTAAATCCAATTGGAACAGCAAAAAATAATATTTTAGCAAATGTTTTAATTTTAAATTTATGCGTAAAATATAAAATAAAAAAATTTATTTTTGCTAGCACAATTTATGTACATAGTAATCAAGGTAGTTTTTATAGGGTGAGCAAACAATCATCCGAACTTTTTATTGAGGAATATCATAAAAGATATGGTCTAAATTATTCTATAATACGATTTGGATCAGTATTTGGGCCCAAGGCGAGTAAAAAAAATGGATTAACAAGAATTATCAATACAGCAATAAAAGAAAAAAAGATTTATTATAATGGGACAAGAAAAGCCATCAGAAGGTTTATTTACGTAAAAGATGCTGCACGTGCAAGCGCAGAGGTTTTAAAAAAAAAATACAATGGCAAAAATTTATTACTTACAGGAAAAAGTCAAATTAAAATCACAAAAGTATTAAATCAAGTTTCAAAAATTTTTAAAATTAATAAAAAACCTGTTTTTGGAAATATAAGAGACCAGGGACATTATGATGTTAATCCTTATAGTTATATTCCAAAAAAAGATGTTAAAATGAAAATAAAAAACACTATTAATCTTAAACGTGGTATTTTAGAAATAATTAAAGAAATAAAAAATGGAAAAAAAAAATAATAAAATGAAGAGTTTATCAAACAAGGTTGTGTTAGTAACTGGAGCTGGGAAAGGAATAGGAAGAGCTTTAATAGACAGCTTGATCTCAAGAAAAGCTTATGTTTTTGCCTTAACAAGATCAAAGGAAGATCTGAGAGATTTAAAAAATTATAAAAATATAAAAATTTTTTATGGAGATGTTTCGAATATAAATTTGATAAAAAAGATTTTTAAATCTTCAGAAAAGACGGGAAAATTAATAAATTCACTAGTAAATAATGCGGGTATCAGACAGAGAAAAAAATTTGAAAATATAGATACAAAAAGTATTCAAAAGGTTTTTAAAACAAATTTTTTCTCAATATTTGAAATAATGAAAATTTTTTCAAAATTTTCTACAAAACACAAACTTAAGTCTTCAATAGTTAATATGGGATCTATTGTTGGGGAAAATGGATTTAATGAGCTTGCCGGTTATAGTGCCACTAAAGGAGCTCTTAAAAGTTTAACCAAATCTTTCGCAATTGAATATGCAAAAAAAAATATTAGAGCAAATATAATTAACCCTGGATTTATAAAAACTTCATATTATACAGAATTTAAGAAAAGAAAGAGTAAACTTTATAAATGGACTTTAGATAGAACACCACAAGGTAGATGGGGCGATGCTATAGAAGTAGTAAATTTGATAGAATTTTTGATATCCGACGACTCAAGTTATATAACAGGCACAAACATAAACATAGATGGAGGTTGGTTAAGCTCATGAAAAAGAAAAACATTTTAATATTAATACCTACCAGACTCAATTCTAGAAGGTTACCCGCAAAAGCTTTATTGCCCATAAATAAACTTCCTTTGATTATACATGTGTATCGAAGAGCCAAACTTTCTAAAAAAGCCGATGATGTTGTAATCTGTTGTGATGAAAAGAAAATTTTGAATGCTGCAAAAAAATATGGCGCAAAAGCTATACTAACATCTAAACACCATACGAATGGTACAGAAAGAATTTGTGAAGCTTACAAAAAGATCGGAAAGAATTATAAGTTAGTTATAGATGTTCAAGGAGACGAGCCATTGGTTAGTCCAACACATATAGATAAAGTAATTTCTTTTCACTTAAAAAACTTAGATGCAGATATAATTTTACCCAATTTAAAACTTAAAGCTGGCAATAATACGAGTATTGTAAAAGTAGTTTCTAATAAAAAAAATGAAGTTTTATATTTATCAAGAGCCAATATTCCATATCAATTTAAAGAACAGAATAAATATATAAAAAAACATTTATCCGTAATCTCCTTTAAACCAGATGCTTTAATAAAGTTTGCTAAATCTGAAAAATCTTTATTGGAGAAAATCGAAGATGTGGAACTGCTTCGAGCTTTAGATATTGGTTTAAAAATAAAAACCATTAATCTGACTGGGGATAGCTTTTCAATAGATGTTTTTGAGGATTATACAAAGGCCCAATATAGAATCAAAAAAGATAAATACTTTAAGCTGTATAAATAGATAAATACTTTAAACTCCACAAATAAAGTGAAATTAGATTACAATATTAATAGACAGAAGCATTCGATTGTTTTTTGCAAAAGAAATAATTTATCAGTCTTATCAAAATCTTTAAATAAAATTAAATCGGACAAAAATGTTTTATTTATCTATGACAAAAAAATTAATAAAAAAATAGTTGATGAGGTTTTTTATGAGCTCAAACTTTCTGGATGCAATATAATAAAGATCGAGTGTTATGGTGAAAAGTTGAACAAAAATGAAAAACTTTTATTTAAAATCTTAGATATTTTATTAGCAAACAATTTTACAAAAAAATCAATAATAATATCTTTTGGAGGAGGGGTAATTGGAGATGTTTCGGCATTAGCAAGCAACTTATATCTTAGAGGACTCAACTATATTTGTATACCAACCACGATGACTGCGATTGTTGATAGTTCTATAGGTGGAAAAACAGCAATCAATTATAAAGGCGTTACTAATTCAATAGGCACCTATTATCATCCAAAAATAGTATTTATTTTGGAAAACATAATAAAAAGTTTACCAGAAAGAGAATTTCTTGCTGGTATAGCAGAAGTAATAAAGTGTGGAATTATAGGAGATAAAAAAATCATAAATTTATTAAGATCTGAAAAAAATAAAATTTTAAAAAGAAACACTAATTTGGTGTTTAGTATGTGTTATTTGACACTAAAAACAAAAATAAAATTTTTTATAAATGACATCTACGAAAAAGATAAAAGATTATCTCTAAATTTCGGACACACTTTTGCACACGCTATTGAAATGGCAATTGAGCAAAAACTCAAAAGAGATTTCATCAGACATGGTGAAGCGGTAGGCTTGGGAATGCTTTGTGAAATTTTCTATGAAAAGAAAAGAAAAGAAAAAATTTATAACACTATAAAAACTCTTTTACAAAACTACAGACTACCGACCAATATATCATTGAAAAATATTTCAATAAACAGAGCTAATTTACAAAGTTCAATTTATCAAAAAGTTTTTTTAGATAAAAAAAAGTTGGATAAATATCCAAGATATATTTCAGTAAAAAATTTTTTAAAAACTAACGTAAAAGAAATAAAAGATTTTAATTTTTTAAATGATGTTATAGCTCAAATTATTGACAACAAATAAAATTTAAATCTATGGGAAATCAACAAACAGAATTATTAAAAAATGCAAGAAAGTTTTTTTCATCCTTTGATAATACGAATTTCTATCCTCACAATAACTCAATCTTTTATCTTGTAACAACTTCTACTTTTATTGGTTCGTATCTTTTAAATTCTTTATCGAAAAGGAAATCATCAAATTTTTTTTCTAATTCATTAGTTGTTATCAAAGATATCTTGTATAGTTTAAATTATAATAACCACAGAATCTATAAATCTGAAAAAAATCTTGAATATGACAAAATTATAGTTACTTGGGCTTTTGAAAATAACTTTGACAAAAATGGATCGCTTAACGATAGATATTTCAACATAAATTCTAAAAATTTAAAAAAAACTTTATGGTTTGTAATTTATTTGAGTGAAAAAATACCAAAAAAAATTAATGATAACATAGTTTTATTTAAGCCTTTAACAAGTAAGAGTTTTAATCTTCTAACTGTATTAAACAATATTACCAAAAATTCTTTTTTTTTATTTAAAAATTTTAAATATTTTTTAGCACTGGTATCAAATTATAATTATTTTGCAGACATTTTTCTAAAACACATAAGTGAGTTCATAAATCAAGAAGTTAAATTAATCTTGATGCCTTTTGAGGGTCAGCCATTTCAAAATAAATTAGTGAATTTGGTAAAAAAGGAATATAAAAATATTAAAACAATAGGTTATATACATTCCCCACCATTGCCAATCCCTTCAAACTTTATTTTTAAAAATGGATCTCCAGATAAGATCATTTTGAATGGGAATGACCAGATTTATTGTTTTACAAAATTACTTGGCTGGAAAAGATCAAACATAAAATTTTTGCCTTCATATCGTTTTCATAAATCAACAAGAAATAATACAAAAAATACAATATTTTTACCCTTAACTATCAAAGATACCAGAGGAATTGTGGAAAGATTAAAGACTTTAGATCAAAAAAATATAATTAATTTAAAAAAATTTAAAATTAAAAATCATCCTGGCGCTACAAGTTCAAAAAAAAATTTATTTTTAATAAAAAAAATTAAAAATTTAATATACAGTTCAGATAAAAAAAACAAAGGAAATATAAAAAAAAAATTTTCGATATTTATTGGAAATTCAGGTTCGATTATCGAGTCTTTGGAAAGAGGTTTGGAGGTAATACAAGTTTGTGATGATTATCTTCTTGATGTTTATTCTTCTAAGATATGGCCAAGCATAAAAACCACAAAAATAGATGAATATATTTATACTTACAAGTTGAAAAAAAAAGGCAATCTAATAAAGCTAGGAACTAAAAAAAATAATTTAAAAAAGATATTCTTAAGAACTTAAATTAATTACTTTTCTAAACGTATTTATTTGATATTTTTAAAATCAAAAGAAAAATGAATGAAAAAATAATATATTTTAAAGATTTTAGCGAAAATGATTGGAACAAAGCTATTTTGAA
>MDTE01184836.1_pt1 | contig 15922 bp, 13 predicted proteins | sample 811231 | NCBI WGS metagenome assembly MDTE01 (sample SAMN05326651, study PRJNA326480) | marine metagenome | isolation source: seawater | place: Indian Ocean: Red Sea | collected 2010
AAACTCACATAATTGATACTAGAAAACCTTTTGAATATAAGGTTGGAACTTTTAAAAGATCAGTAAATCCAAATGTAACTAATTTTAGAGATTTTCCTAAGTATTTAAATAAACTTAAGAAAAATAAACCAATAGCAATGTTTTGTACTGGTGGTATACGCTGCGAAAAAACTTCTGTTTATTTAAAGAAAAAAGGATTTAAAAATATTTATCAACTAAATGGTGGAATTTTAAACTATCTAAATAAAATTAAGAAAAAAGAAAGTTTGTGGAAAGGCGAGTGTTTTGTTTTTGACAATAGAATTAGTTTAAAGCATGGATTAAAATTAGGCTCTTATTCTATGTGTAGTGGTTGTAGAATGCCTTTATCTTCAAAAGACAAAAGATCAAACAAGTATGAAGAGGGAGTTTCTTGTCCTAATTGTCATAATAAACTAACAGAAAGTCAAAAATCACGTTTTAGAATGAGACAAAGTCAGATATACAAATTAAAACTATCTGGAAAAAAATATATTTTTCAAAAAGAATTTAAATAAGGATAATTTTGTCGAAATCAATAAAATTAACAAAAGATCCAATTTGGACACTTCTTAGAAGAGTCACCATACCAGCGAGTGTTGGCTCATTATTTCAAACATTTTATAATTTAGTTGATACTTGGTTTGCTGGTAGAATTTCTGCAGAAGCAATAGGTGCGATTGCAAAATCATTTCCAATTTATTTTACTATTATTGCTGTTGGTGTTGGGTTGGGCGCTGCAACAAATGCTTTAATTGGTAATTCAATTGGTGAGAAGAAATTAAAAGTTGCCTCTATGTATATTGCTCAGTCTTTAATTTTTGCTTTAACTGTATCAATATTTGTAACATTATTTGGTTTGAATGCATCAAATTATCTTTTAGGAATCATGGGATCTGATACTGCTGGAATAGCTTTAACAAGAGAGTATTTAGATATTATTTTCTATGGGACTTTTATTGTATTGATACAAATTTCATTAAATGGAACTCTAAATGCCCAAGGTGATACAAAAAGTTATAGAAATGTTTTAATATTTACTTTTTTTTTAAATATCTTTTTAAATCCTCTTTTTATATGGGGATATGGTATTATACCTGGATTTGGTATAGCTGGATTAGCAATAGCTACAGTAATTTCACAACTAATAGGTACAATTTACTTAGGTTACAAAGTGAATGATTGTAAAATTAGAGAATATTTAAAATTTCAATGTTTCATTCCAAAATTTGAATATCTAAAACCATTAACGACACAAGCAGTTCCAGTTATGTTTAGCATGTTATTTATTGGAGTAGGTATATTCAATATATTATATTTTATTGGACAGTTTGGAGATTTGGCTACTGCTGGTTATGGAGCCGCATTAAGAATTGAACAAGTTTTTTTACTTCCAGTTATTGGATTAAATACAGCAGTTCTTTCAATCGGTGGACAAAATTTTGGTGCTAAAGCTTATGATAGAATTAGAGAGCTTTATACTAAAGCACTATTATTTGGTTCTTCATTTATGGTAGTTGCAGGAATAATAATTTTTTTTGGTGCGGAATTTTTTGTTTCTTTATTTACTGACAATCAAGAAGCAGTTAAGAGTGGAGCTATTTATTTGAAAGTTGCAGCTTTGATTGGACCAATTTATCCAGTTTTTTTTATTACTACAGCAGTATTTCAGGCTGTCAAAAAACCCCTTTATAGTCTTTATTTAAGTATTTTAAGATTAACAGCATTCCCCTTTTTAAGTTTGTGGTATGTAATTAATATAAGAGGAGGAGAATATGAAGATATTTTCTACACAATTATGGTTACAAATTGGGCAATGGGCATTGCTGTATTGATATTTATTGGTTATTTTTTAAACAATGTTTTTAGACAAAAAAAAACTCTTTTTTCTTATTAGCATATGTCTAATTTTTTTTATTTTAACTTATAATGATGTTAAATCAGATGAAGTTAAGACAATTTCTGGAATAGCTAAAGTGACAGACGGCGATACAATTCGTATTAACCAAAAAAAAATACGCTTTTATGGAATTGATGCCCCTGAAAAAGAACAAAAATGTACTAAAGTTTGGTTAACAATATCTTTTTTATCTTTCAATAAAGATTATCCATGTGGGGTAATTTCAACAAACAAATTAAAGAAAAAAATCAATGATAAATTTGTAATATGTAAATGGACAGTTAAAGATAGATATAAAAGATTTATTGCAGAATGTTTTTACAATAAAACGAATATTAATGCATGGATGGTACGAAATGGATATGCAGTAGCATATACAAAATATTCAAAAAAATTTGTTGCTCAGGAAAAAATAGCAAAAAAAGAAAAATCAGGATTATGGGCTGGTTCCTTTGAGATGCCATGGGATTATAGAAAAAAAAATTAATCTTTTTGCAATTTTTTTTCTAATCTTCTGACTAAATAAGATACAATTAGTATCAATATCAAATACTCTAGAATTAAAAAAGTATATATTTCTAATGGCCTGTAAGTTGTAACAACAAGTTCATTAGCTTTTCTAGTAAGATCTCCAATACCTATGATTGATACTAACGATGACATTTTTAAAACGTATACAAATTGATTTCCAATAGCTGGTAAAATATTTTTAATTGCTTGAAGAAGAATAACTAATTTTAACTTTCTAAAAAAATTTAAGCCTAGTGAACTTCCAGCTTCCCATTGAGATTTTTTGATTGAATTGATACCTGCTCTAAAAATTTCTGCTTGAAAGGCACTTTCACTAATTGATAAAGCTATAATACCAGATACGAATGGACTAAAGCTTATACCCGTCATTATTGGTAAACCATAATAAATCCACAAGATTAGGACTAATAATGGGATAGCCCTTACTATTTCTACATAACCTATATTTAAATAAGTTAAAAATTTGTTTTTAGCTAAAGACGGGATTGCAATAACTAGTCCTAAAAAGATAGAAATGATTATTGAAACTACTGAAATAAAAATAGTTGTAGTTAAACCACTTAGTAAAAATTTAAGATTGGTTAATCCTTCTATATTATTAGGAGATAAGATTAGCCAATTAAGTTCACTTTTTCCGCAAGAAGTTAAGGGTAAAATTAAGAGTAAAAAAATTAAATTTCTCACTCTTAAGTTATAAAGAATTAAATATATATTACTAATTGATTATAAGCTTTTTAGATTATATTTTGCTAATAACTTAGCAAAGAAGCCTGAAGATTTTTTCTTTTTAATCCAATCATTAACGTAACTGTTCCATTTATCATCACCTTTTGGAACCATCATTGCTAAAAAAGCTGGATTTTTTTCTCCATCTGGAACAATTGCTAATTGTGGATATTTAATTATTAATTTATTTGCTTCAGTAGAACTTGTAATATTTCCATCTGCTCTTCCAGCTAAAACCTCCTGAAAATCTCTAGCAGGTGCTTCAACTGAATTTAATTTTGATTTAGGAAAAAATTCTTTTGCCTTTTCTTCCTGAGATGTACCAAGAGTAGTAGCAATTGTCACTTTTGAATTATTTAATGATTCCCATGTTGAGAATTTTTTAAGATTTTTTTTAAGAACTAATGGAACAGTTCCATATTTGTAATAAGTATCAGTAAAGCCTGCTACTTCAGCTCTTTTAGGAGTTTTTGTTACACTTGTTGAAATATCATATCTTTCAGATGTAATACCTGAAACTATAGTTTTCCACTCAGCAGGTACAAACTCTATTTTAACTCCCATGTCTTTTGCCAGTTCATTCATTACATCAATATCAAATCCTTTATATTTATTAGTTGCTGGATCTTTCATTGTCATAGGGTCCCAATCACCAGTGGTTCCAACTTTTAAAACCCCTGAGGATAAAATTTTGTCTAAATTAGATTCCGCATTTAAAGAAAAGGGCAAAAGAGCAAATAATGCTAAAAGAAATAATTTTTTCATAACTCAAATTAACTTATTTGAAAATATAAATGAAACTATAATCTTGACGCACTATCATTCATCCATGAGAATAAATGTTGTGAAAATGAACGTCTGACAAAAATATTAACATCGTTTAGGTTTTGATTATGAATAATTACATCAATTTTAGCGAGAATCGTTTGAGTAACGGACCCTTTTTTATTTTTAAAGTCATTAAAATTAAAAGGAGAACCAGTCTCAAATAAGTCAAAAATTTTATCGCCTTTAATATTTATTAGGACAAATTGATCAGTAACATCTGTTACTGCTCCTAGATTTGTTTTAGAAATGTTCTTATTAAGTAAATTTTCAGTTTCATAGTCATTATTTTCAGAGTTTAAAGTTTCATTGGTGTAAATCATCCATTCATCTGGGCTAAGCCAAATAGCAGTTAATTTTTCACTTTGAGTTGATGTGTTAGATTCAGTAGGCAATAGTAAATGTAATGATTTTCCAACTGCAGATAAAAACTCTCTTTTTTTTCCTCTAATTATTAATTTCATTATCGGCTTGATCTCTTTCATTTGCAAGCCTGAGTAAGATTTTTCCTTAGTAATAACGTTTGTATAATTAAGCATTTAATTTCTTATTCTCCTTATCTAAAAAAACTGGATCTGCGACGGTTACATTTATTTGTTTATTTTCCATTGGAATAATTAATTTTTGACCCATCATATTTTTTCCACCTCGTATGACCCCAAGAGCAATAGATTTTTTTAAATTAGGACTGTAATAACTTGAGGTTACGTGACCCAACATTTCAATTGGTGATTTTTTAATATTAGCTACGATTTGTGCACCTTCTTCTAAAACTTCATTAGGATTTTCTGTTAATAGACCAACCAATTGTTTTCTATCTTCTCTGATTGTATCAGATCTATATAATGATCTTTTTCCTATAAAATCATATTTTTTTTTACTTACAATCCAGTCCATTTGTAAATCAATTGGAGTCATAGTTGCATCAGTATCTTGACCAACAATTATAAATCCCTTTTCAGCTCTTAACAAATGCATTGTTTCAGTGCCATAGGGAGTAATATTAAATTCTTTTCCAGCATCCATACATTTTTCCCATACTGATTTACCATAATTAGCCTGAATATTTATTTCGTAACTATGTTCACCTGTAAAACTAATTCTCATCACTCTGCATTTAATTTTACCAATTTTTGTATTCTTAAAAGACATATGAGGAAAATTTTCATCTGAGAAATCAAGATCAGGAATTACTTGAGAAACAATCTTTTTACTGTTTGGTCCACATACACTTACAGTAGCATAATGGTCAGTTACAGATGTTAGGTAAACATCTAATTCAGGCCATTCCGTTTGTAAATAATCTTCTAGCTTTCCTAAAACAGTTGCAGCTCCACCGGTGGTAGTAGTCATAATATAATGATTTTCACCTAATCTTGTTGTTACACCATCATCGTAGACCATACCGTCCTCGTTAAGCATTAAACCATATCGGCATTTTCCAATAGCTAGTTTAGACCAAGCATTTGTATAAACTCTGTTTAAAAATTCTGAAGCGTCAGTCCCTTGAATATCAATTTTTCCTAAAGTGGATGCATCTAATATTCCCGCACTATCCCTAGCGGCCTTACTTTCCCTTTGTACTGCCTCGTGCATGTTTTCACCATTTTTAGGATAATACCAAGCTCTCTTCCATTGTCCTACATTTTCAAACTCAGCTTTATTTTTAACATGCCAATCATGTATTGGAGTTTTTCTAAATATATCAAAATATTCACCAACATTTCTTCCTACTATTGTTCCAAATGTAAGAGGAGTGTAGGGTGGTCTAAAAGTTGTAGTACCAAGTTCCCCCATTTTTGAACCTGCAGTTTCAGAAATAATTCCTAAAGCATGCATATTACCAAGTTTTCCTTGATCAGTTCCCATGCCAGTTGTTGTGTATCTTTTTACATGTTCTATAGATCTAAAACCCTCTCTTAAAGCTAACTTTATATCTTTTGCCGTAGCATCATTTTGATAATCAACGAATGATTTTGTTTTTCCAATAACTTTATCAGATGGAAGTAACCATATATTTCTTTTCGATTTATTGAATGAAGAATAAAATTCTAAATTTTCATAATCAGTTTTTTTAACTTTTAAAAATTCTATTAGAATATTTGGTATACTTGACAATATTTCATCTAAAGTAAAATCACCATTACATGAACCTATACTAATTTGATCTGATGGATACATATTTGGGATAAAAACTTGATCTTCATCTCTAAATTTTAATTTACCACCAGATTGTGTGAAAAGATGAACAGCTGGGGTCCATCCTCCTGAAATTCCTAGACAGTCACATGAAATAGATTTTTTGGAACCAACTACTTTTTGGCCGTCTTTTGAAAGCTTCATTATTGAAATCTTATTAATTCTTTTATAGCCATAGGTATTAATAACTGTATATCCTTTATAGATTTTTAGATTATTTTTCTCTATTTCTTTAATTAATTTTGAGTCTATTTCTTCTCTATTATCAATGATAGCCTCTATATGTATCCCTTTTTGATGAAGACTAATTGCTGTTTCGTAAGCACTATCGTTGTTAGTAAATAAAACATTTTTTTCTCCACAAGCTACTCCAAACAGATTTGCATATTTTTCTACAGCAGAGGAAAGTAAAATACCCGGGCGATCATTATTGTCAAAAATTAATGGTCGTTCCAATGATCCTGTTGCAGTTATTACTTTTTTTGCTCTAATTTTAAGAAGTCTTTGGCGTGTTTTATCATTTCTTTGTTCTATAGGAATATGATCAGTTAAATTTTCTCTAGCTAATAAAAAATTATACCCGTGAAAAGCAGCTACACTTGTTCTTATTTTAATTTCTAAATTTTTTAATTTTTTAATTTCATTTATTTCTTTTTCTAACCAAGAGCTAGAAATTTGATTATTGATTTTGAAATGCTCAGAATTTTGATAAATTGTTGAACCTCCTAAATATGGTTTTTCATCAACTAATAGAGTTTTGAAACCATTTTGTGCAGCTGTTTTTGCAGCCATAATTCCTGAAATACCAGCTCCAATAATTAAAACATCACAATGAATATATTTATGTTCATATATATCAGGATCAGGCAGAGTAGGTGATTTACCTAATCCTGCGGATTTTCTTATAAAGTACTCATATTTTTCCCAGAAACTTGCTGGCCACATAAAAGTTTTATAATAAAAACCTGCAGGTAAAACTGGACTCAAAAAATTATTAATTCCTCCTATGTCAAAATTAACACTAGGCCAACAATTTTGACTTGAAGCTTCGAGACCTTCATAAATTTCAATTTCTGTAGCTCTAACGTTCGGTTCTGTTCTTGATGTATTCTTATGTAGTTGAACTATTGCATTGGGCTCTTCTGATCCTGCAGTCATTATTCCACGTGGTCTATGATATTTGAAGCTTCTTCCAACCAAGTGTATATCATTAGCTAATAGAGCAGAAGCTAAGGTATCTCCCTTGTAACCAAAATAATTTTTTCCATTAAATTTAAATGAAACTTTATATGTTTCATCAATAAACTTACTTGTTTTTACTCTTAAATTTTTTGTCATTATTTATTTAGCTGGAGGTTTTTCACCTATTTTATATACTGCTTTAATAACATCATTAGATGTATCACGTACAACATTAAACCATTTTCTGCATCCATGTGTGTGTACCCATCTTTCAAATTGTACACCTTTAATATTTTTTCTCATAAACAGATATTCCGCCCATTGATCATCATTTAATTCTGTAGGCTGTTTAGGTCTAACTATATGAGCTTCACCACCTGCCTTAAATTCACTTTGTTCTCTTTCACCACAATAGGGACAATCTATTATAAACATTAGTGCGCCACAGCAGCTGCACCGTGTTCATCAACAAGATCACCACTTACAAATCTATTAATATTAAATGCAGCATTTAATTTATGTGGCTCGTCATTAGCAATTGTATGTGCAAATAAATCTCCAGAGCCTGGAGTTGCCTTAAAACCTCCAGTACCCCAACCACAATTAAAATATAAACCTTCAATAGACGTTTTACTTATTATTGGACTTGCATCTGGACATATGTCTACAATACCACCCCATTGTCTTAACATTCTCATTCTACTAAATATTGGATATAATTCTAAGATAGCATTTAAAGTTCCTTCTACTATATCGTGACTTCCTTTTTGTGAATAAGATACGTAATCATCTGTTCCAGCACCAATAACTAATTCCCCTTTATCAGATTGACTAACATAAGCATGAACAGCATTAGACATAACTACAGTATCAATAATTGGTTTGACTGGTTCTGACACTAAAGCTTGAAGTGGTTTACTCTCTAAAGGTAATTTTAAACCTGCCATATTAGCAATAACGCTTGAATGACCAGCAGCAACCACACCAATTTTTTTTGTTTTAATAAAACCTTTTGTTGTTTCTATTCCTTCCACTCTATTTAAATTTCTTTTAATTCCTTTAACTTCACAATTTTGTATTATATGGACACCCATTTCATCAGCCCCTCTTGCGTAACCCCACGCAACAGCATCATGACGAGCTGTACCAGCTCTTCTTTGAAGAGTACCTCCTAAAACTGGGTAACGAATATCAGGAGATGTGTTTATTATCGGACAGAATTTTTTTACCTGTTCAGTATTTAAATAAACAGCATCGATACCATTTAGTCTATTTGCATGAGTTCTTCTTTTCAAGTCTCTGACATCTTGTAAATTATGTGCAAGATTCATTACTCCTCTTTGACTAAACATTATATTGTAATTTAGCTCTTGAGAAAGACCTTCCCAAATTTTTAAAGCGTGATCATATAGGCCTGCACTAGCATCCCATAAATAATTTGATCTTATTATTGTTGTATTTCTTCCTGTATTACCTCCGCCAATCCAACCTTTTTCAACAACAGCTATATTTTTCATATCATGTTTTTTAGCCAAATAATAAGCTGTAGCTAAACCATGACCACCACCACCAATAATAACTGCATCATATTCTTTTTTGGGCTCTGGATCTTTCCATGCTTTTTCCCAATTTTCATGATAAGAAAAAGCATTTTTAACCAGTGAAAAAATAGAGTACTTATTTTTTGCCATAGTGAATAATTACTTTATAAATATTGAATATTCAATACAATCAATGGTGACAAAATTCCTGGAAGAGTGGGTGAGAGGCTTAAACCAGTCGTTTGCTAAATGACCGTGCGAGGAAACTTGTACCGAGGGTTCGAATCCCTCCTCTTCCGCCATCAAATTATTATAATCTAGTAATATCACAATAAATCCATGGCCAATACCTTACCTTAGAATATTTATCAAACCAAAAGGGCATGTATCTTTCAGTCAAAAATGAATATATTCTTTGATTATCATATCCCTCTAAATCAAAACCAAAAATTTTTTCACATTCAAATAACCAACTGAATAAATCTGTGTAAAATTTATTTATCAATTCATTATTTTTTGAAAAGAAAATACAATGACCTGGCAGCATATTATTAGAAGATATATAATTAACAAAATCATTTTTATCTTTTTTAGGTAAAATACTGATTGCCTTTTGTAAATTATCGTAACCATGAAACATCTCAAAATGAAGTTTTATATTTTGTTTTTTTTTATTAAATAATATTGATGGATCTTTAATTAATGATTTAAAACCTCTTTTTAATAATTTCATTTTGTTTTTAACAGTTATATTCCAGGGTTCACACAGAATTACATCAAAATCATTCCATTCATTTGATGGCTCTAATTGAAGCATATTTTTCAAATCATCTAGATTACTGATTTTAGAGTAGTTTCCTTGTCCATTAATATTGTCAATTAAATCTTTATATTTATATTTTACAAAATATCTTCTGTATTGACACATACCAAACCATTCATTTTTTGGTTTTGAGTTTAATATATTTTGCCAATACCAATAATGAAATGAGGTTTCTGAATAATATTTATTCTTATTTGAAATATTTGTACCTTTTTTTTCCTCTAAATAGCCATTTGGATAATCATTAAGACCTACTCCAAAAGGAATTAAACCTAATTTATTTATATAATCTAAAGGTTTATGAGTGATACAATAAATCTTCATATAATCTCATTTAAAATAAAGGGTTATCTTTGAAAAAGTTTTTCATCTTTATTGGCTTTTGTTCTAAAATATAACGATAGACATTATAATTTTCTAATACTCTTTGCACATAATTTCTAGTTTCTCTAAATTTAATTAATTCAATCCAATCAACATAATTTATTTGATTCTTTTGAGGATTTTTATTTATTTTTTTCCAGTATCTTACTCTTTTTGGTCCTGCGTTATAAGCAGCTATCGCAAAAGGATATGCACCATCATATTCAAGAATTAGTCCAGCAATGTAATGAGATCCTAGATTAATATTATATTCAGGATCTGAAGTTAATCTTGATTTAGAGTAAGGTAGTTTAGCCTGTTTAGCCACTAATTTGGCAGTGTAAGGCATCAATTGCATCAAACCTTTTGCTCCAGCATGACTATTAGCTTTAAGATCAAATTCACTTTCTTGTCTTATAATTGATAAAATAAATGCAGTCTCAGGAATTTTTCTACCATTAATATAATTTGGTGTACTAATAATTGGATAATTAAATTTGTTATGAAATCTTTTTTCATAAGATGCAATTTTTGCAATTTGAATTGCAAAATCAAATCTTTCAATATTTGTTGCTAATTCTGCAGCTAAAACTTCACTTCCACTTTCAATATCATCATTAGCTAAATATCTTAAAATATGTTTTGTATACTTATCTTCATCTAATTCATCTAAAAGATAGACAATTTTTACTAAGTCTTTTTTAAAAAAATAATTACGATATTCTTTTTTAATTTCTATATCTTTTGATAATTCAAAACTTTGATTTGGGGAAAGTTCTAAAAATGCTAATTGACCATAATATGTTGTTAAATATTTCGATGCTTCTTGAAACCATTTTTGTGCTAAATCATCTTTTCCTAATTTATCAAAACTTCTTCCTAACCAATAGGCCCCTCTAGAAACACTAATGGGGTAGCCTACATTATTATAAAAATTTTCAAAATGATCTTTAGCGAGTAACGGATCATTTAAAAAACTTAATGCTATCCAACCACTCATCCATTCTGCTTCTGCATACTTAGGTCCTTCAGTAAGTGAGTGATTGCTTGCTATTTTATAAGCTAATTCATATTTTTTTTTATAAATTAAGGATCTTGAAATTATTTCTCGTTCTATCCACCATTTATCAGGTCTAACTAAATAATCTTTGGTATTTTTTACTTTTAATAAGATTTCAACAGAACTATCTACTCTACCTCTTTTTCTTCGCCATTTTAATCTATCATAATTTAGTCCAGCGTCATTTTTAAATTTAGTTGGCACTTTTGATATAGCATTATCAACACCATATGATCGACTCATCAATAATTGCCTAGCATTGTATAAAAGTTCATAATCTTTAGGTAAATATCTTAATAATCTTCTTAAATCCCAATACTTATTGTTCCAAGCTAAATAATCTGCTCTTTTGATATAATCATCTGAATTAAGATATTTTTTAAATTTTTTTCTGTAAAATCTTAATTCTGATTTCGATAATTCTGCAGAAATCCATCCTTCTTTTATATACTTAATGCCAATTTGCTGATTACCTGTAAGTATTAAACTTTCGCCTAGTATCATTTTTCCAAAACCACTTAATGGTTCATTTGTACCAAACCAATCTATAATCTTTTTAGGAGAAATCTTATCAGTTGATAATTTATGTTCTGCCAAATATCGTATTCTATTAATCCTTGGATAATCCTCATTCTTATCTATGAATAACTTATAATCATAGTATGAAGCTTTGTTTCCTTTTGTTAATAAGTGTCTCCATTGAATGAAATTATATATTGAATTATCTTTAGCTTTTTTGGCTGTTTTTAGTGCATCAGACCATTTTGATTGTTTCATTTGAGATAAAGATTTTTTAGCTAAAGCAAAATCTTTTTTATTAAAAAATTTTGATTTTTTTTTATCTGTAATTTTTTGTTTACCAGCTATGAGTGGCTTTTTTTTTGGTAAAATAAGATTTGTTTTTTTGGTAATCTTTTTTTCTTTAGGTTTAATCTCTTTTTTTTCTTCTATTTTAGCTCTTGGTTTCTGCAATGGTTTTAAAACATCTATCAGTAATTTTTGTTCTTTTTCTTCCTTAGTTTGCAATGGTTTTTTCAAAGGTATGATTTCAGCAAAAATTTTAGTTAAGCTAAATACTGTTAAAAGTATTAAAACAGGAAAAATTAATAATTTTTTAAACATAATCTTTACTATATGAATCAATAAACTATGTTATAAGTATTTATGTTTAAAGGTTCAAATGTAGCTTTGGTCACCCCGTTTAAAAACAATAAACTTGATGAGGAAACTTATATCAAGTTAATACATTTTCATATCGAAAATGGCACAAATGGCTTGGTGCCAGCCGGGACTACAGGTGAATCACCAACTTTGAGCCATGATGAGCATGAAAAAGTAATAGAATTATGTGTAAAGGAGAGTGATGGAAAATTGCCAGTATTTGCTGGTACAGGTTCTAACTCAACTGAAGAGGCAATATCTTTAACATCACATGCTGAAAAAATTGGAGCCGACGGTGCATTAATAGTAACACCATATTATAACAAACCTACTCAAGAAGGTCTTTATCAACACTATAAATCAATAAATGATAAATGTGGAATACCGATAATAATTTATAACATTCCAGGCAGATCAGTAATTGATATGTCCATAGATACAATGGCAAAATTATTTGAATTAAAAAATATCATTGGTGTAAAAGATGCAACAGGTGATTTAAATCGTGTAAATAAAGTCTTAGAAAAAATAGGTAATGATTTTATTCAACTTACGGGAAATGATGACAACGCTTTAGAATTTAATAGAAGAGGAGGAGTTGGAGCCATAAGTGTTACCGCAAATATTGCTCCAAAACTTTGTTCAGAATTTCAAAAGTTTTCAGTAATGAAAGATGATGTTTCACAAAAAGAAGCAGAAAAACTTGATGCAATTTTACAACCAATACACAACGCTATGTTTATAGAAAGTAATCCTAGTCCTGTAAAATATGCAGCTAAATTATTAAATCTTTGTGATGATAATGTGAGACTTCCTTTAGTAACTGTTACAGACGAAACAAAAGATATTGTTAAAAAGGCTTTACAGTCCTCTAAATTGATTTGATGAATAGGAAAACCAATCCTGGTTTAAAAATTATTTGCTTAAATAAAAAAGCTAGTTTTAATTATTTTTTTGAAGATCTATTAGAAGCAGGAATCGTTTTAAAAGGTTCAGAAATTAAGTCTGTAAGAAATGGTAAAATAAATATAGCAGAGTCATATGCTGTTGAAAAAAATGGTGAAATTTTTTTAATTAATTCTCATATTGCTTCATATAAACAAGCTAGTTATTCAAATCATAAACCATTAGATCAAAGAAAGTTATTATTAAAAAAAAGAGAAATTAATAAGCTTATTGGCAAGATGCAAAGAGAAGGTTTTACAATTATTCCTACAAAAATGTATTTTAAAAAAGGAAAAGCAAAAATTCAAATAGCAGTAGCTAAAGGTAAAAAACAATTTGACAAAAGAGCTGTTAAAAAAAAGAGAGACTGGAATCGTGATAAAGCGAGATATATTAGAAAAACGAGCTAAAATTGTCTATTTAGGTATAGGATCAAATTTGGGTAATAAATTAGAGAATATAAAAAAAACAAAAATTGAATTATTTAAAAATAATATAAAAATAATTGAAAGTTCAAGTTATTATGAGTCTTTATCTTGGCCAAATATTAGATATCCAAAATTTTTAAATATTGTTTTAAAAATCAAAACTAATTTAGATGAAATAAATCTATTACATTTATGTAAAAAAATAGAAAAAAAACTTGGCAGAGTAAAAACTAAAAAAAACTGTCCACGCAAATGCGATATAGATATTATTGACTATGATCATAGGTCTAGAAATTACAAAAGTGTTGTTTTGCCACATCCAAGAATGCATAAACGAAATTTCGTACTAATTCCTTTGTTTGAATTAAACAAAAATTGGGTACATCCAAAAACCAAACAACATATAAAATCTCTCATTTTTTCTTTATCTATTAATGATATAACTTCTATTAAACAAATTTAATTTAATGATATAATAAAGAATGTTAAATTCTGAAGAATTAATAAATAAAGTCAAAGTATATAATAAGTTTTTAAATCCAGAAAAACTTAATAAAGCATATGATTTTGCTGTTAAAGCTCATGGCAATCAAAAAAGAGCATCTGGCGACCCGTATTCAGTTCATCCAATTGAAGTTGCAAATATATTGACTGATCTAAAACTCGATAGTGCTACAATTGCAACAGGTCTATTACATGACACCATTGAAGATACATTTGCAACTTATGAGACAATTAAGGGTGAATTTGGAACTGAGGTAGCCGATTTAGTTGATGGTGTAACTAAAATTTCTGTATTAGAAAATACAGCATCACCAAATTCAAAGGCTGAAAATTTTAGAAAATTAATTTTAGCAACCTCAAAAGATATAAGAGTTTTGTTAGTAAAGATTGCTGATCGATTACATAATATGAGAACAATAAAAGCTATTAAAAAATTTGAGAAAAGGCAGAGAATTTCTCAAGAAACTATGGAAATTTATGCACCCCTAGCAGATAGAATGGGAATGCATAGAATAAGAGATGAATTAGAAGATTTATCTTTTGAAGTTCTTAATAATGATGCAAGAAATTTAATTCAAAAAAGACTTGATGAAATTAAAATAGATAAAAAAGATATTTTTAAGACTTTATCAGCTGAAATGAATCTTTTATTGGAAGAAAATCAAATTGAAACTGAAATTTATGGTAGAGAAAAAACACCCTTTTCAATTTGGAGAAAAGTTCAAAAAAAAAGAGTCTCATTGGAGCAAATCACAGACATTATTGGTTTTAGAATAATTTTAAAAAATGTTGATGATTGTTATAAAACTTTGGGTATCTTGCACAAACAATGGAATTGTATACCAGGTAAATTTAAGGATTATATATCTTCACCAAAAATTAATGGATATAAATCAATTCATACAGCAGTAATTGGTTCTAATAAAAAACCAATCGAAATACAAATTAGGACAAAACAAATGCATGATTTTGCTGAAAGAGGAATAGCTTCACATTGGCAATATAAATCTTCTGAAAAATTTAACTCTTTATCATGGAAAGAATATGATTGGTTAAAAGATCTGGTTGAAATAATTGAAAAGAATGAAAACCCCGAACATTCGTACGAATATACAAAGTTACAAATGTTTCAAGAAAATGTTTTTTGTTTTACGCCTAAAGGATCTGTAATAAAATTACCAAAAGATGCGACACCAATAGATTTTGCTTATGCAGTACACACTAAAATTGGCAATACTGCAATTGGCTGTGAAATAAATGGTAATAAGAGTGAATTACAATCAATCTTAAGAAATGGTGATACTGTAAATATTATTACATCCAAAAAAAATTCACCTTCGCTTCATTGGATACCAATCACAAAAACTGGAAAAGCAAGGTCTGCTATTAGAAAATATTGGCATGACAGAGGAGAAAAAAAAGAAGAAAGAATAAAAAAATATAATACAACTTTATGGATTTCCTTACCAGATAAACCTGGTCAATTAGGAAATGTAAGCTCTTTAATAGGACAACATAAATTAAACATCTCAAACCTAGAAATGGCGGGCAAAAACCCCAATTATATTAATTTTAAGTTTCAATTGATAATTAGAGATCTTAAAAATTTTACAAATTTTATTGCAGAGCTTAAACAAAAGAGTATAAAATTTAAGATAATTAGACACGAAGATAAAAGAAATGCTTTCACCCAAAAAATCCTTAAATATTTTAAGA
>MDTE01173258.1_pt1 | contig 15921 bp, 15 predicted proteins | sample 811231 | NCBI WGS metagenome assembly MDTE01 (sample SAMN05326651, study PRJNA326480) | marine metagenome | isolation source: seawater | place: Indian Ocean: Red Sea | collected 2010
AAGAAGAGCAGATCCACCACCTGAAACAAAACATAAAACAATACTCTCATCAGGAATACGACTAATAAAATCAAGCATCCTTTTTGCTGATTCAAAGCTTAAATCAGAAACAAATGGGTGTGATGAATAAATTAATTTAATTGATTTGACATCCGATGTTGTTTTTGGACAAACTACTAATCCATCTTTTATCACTCCATCACTAAAAATATTTTCAGCAACTTCGGACATAGTAGCGCCAGCTTTACCAAACCCAATTACATATAGATCTCTTTGACTAACATCAACCTCTTCCTCATCAAATTGATATGTATCTTTAGATTTTTTTTTTATAAACTTAGGTAATAAGGTTTTTGGGTGACAATCAGTAATTACATTTTCAAAATCTTTAAGTAACCATTCTACTATGTCTTGTGTTTGCATAATATTTAAGTTCAGTATTTTTTGTTTATTTCTTTAATTAAATCTAAAGTCCTGCAACTATATCCCCATTCATTATCATACCAATAATGCATTTTTATTAATCTTTTATTATTTATATCCGTCCATCTATGATCAACAACAACTGAAAAATTTTCTTTACGGTAATCAATTGCAGTGAGTGGTTCCTCAGAGTTTTTAATTATATCGTATTCTTGATTTCTGGAAGCATTAGTAAAAATATTTACCAATTCTTCTTTCCTAACCTCTTTATTAACATTAAGCATTACTGTAGAGGCTGAAACAATAGATGTTGGAACTCTGTAGGAGTGGGATTGAATTTTTCCTTCTAAATCAGGTATTGTTTTCATAATTGCTTTGAAAGCTGAGGTGGATTTTACAATAATATTCATAGGTGCAGATCGTCCAAGAGCATAGTGATGATAGGAATTTTTTGGAATAGAATTTGAATCAGGATGTAGTGCCCAAAATGGTATACTATTACCATCTAATAAATTTTGATAACCTAGCCAAGGATGTAAAGTAATTAATGAACCATTAATAATTTCAAAATTATCATTAATTAATTTAAAAATTGGCGCTCCTGATATAGCATCACAAATACTAGCTGATATAATAAAATTATTTTTAGGATCCAACTTATTCTCGTTGCAACCTAAAATTATTGAATGCTCTACCTCATCAGGAATATTGGTAATAATTATATTTTTTACATTTAATTGATTTTTATCAACATTTATTAAGTTTTCATGTTGGCCAGAACAATCAATTATATAATCAAGATTATTTTCTTCCCAAGGTACATTTTTTATATCATCTTGATGATGAATACTAATTACCTCATCATCAACCAAAAGTCCATTATCATTTGATTCAATATTGAACTCAGCCCGTCCATAAGTTGTATCATATTTTAATAAATATGATATATTATTATTATCAGGGTTAATCTCATTTATAATCGGTATAGTAAAAGAATCATTTTCTTTATTTTTTCTAAAAATTGCCCGTCCTATTCTTCCAAATCCGTTTATTCCTATTCTTAATTTTTTTTCCATATTATACTTTAAGTTCCTGCTCTGTTAACTTCTAAAAAAAAAATTATTTTGATTTATGTATTTTATTATAAAGCTCATGAGTCTTAACCAGTCTAGAAGACTGTGTTTTAATATTATAATTCTCTATAATATTATAGTTCTCTAAAGCAGCTTTTCTTAAGTTAGAATCAAATTTATGATTTCGTAATTCTTTAAGTACTAAATCCATATGTTTAGCACTATCAAGCTCCTCTGCATTTTTCATATTTGAAATTTTACCATATTGACAGGTTGGAGAAGCATGGTCTTGAAAAATTTTATAAATATTAGAATCAGCTGCGTCTTTAATTAGTTTCCCTATTTCTTTAGATGCATATATTTCACTAATGACAGCCTCAGGAGTAAACCCCTTACTAACTAAAAAATTAAAAGATGATTCGATGGCATGAGTGATTTTTGGCAGTAAATATTGTTCAATAAATAAATCTATCTCCGTTTCTTCTTTTAAACTAATCTTCATTGCACCTATTCTTGTAGCTCCTATACCTTTTGCTAGAGCTAAAACAATACTTAATCCGTTCCCAGAATGATTTTGGTAGTCATCAACGAAGACTGGCACACCCCACCCCTCCTTAAATCTCTCTCTAATGTACTTACCTGGCATTCTTGGAGCGAGCAGTAAAATATCGATATCTTTTGGAATTTCGAATCTATTGAAGTTAACAGAATATCCGTGCGCAAATACAAGAGCCTTGTCGGGGGCCAAATAGGGTTTTATCCAAGTTTGATATCTCTCTGTTTGCGCATCATCTGGAATTAAATACATTATAATATCAGCCCACTCTGCTACTGATCTTGGATCATCAAAAGCTACTTCATCTTCAATTATCTGGTTTAAGTATTTATCTTTTTGATTTCCAATCTTAATATTGAAACCAGCATCACGAAGATTTAATGCTTGGGCCCTTCCTTGGATGCCATATCCAATAATTCCAATATTTTTGTCATTTAATATATTTGCATCTACATCTTCATCATAAAACATAAGAAAATTTGACATTAATAAACTTAGGATTTAAAAAAATTAATTACTATTTAATTTTTTGAACTGTTTGATTGCTTTTGCTATTGCAGACTCTACAGGTAACCTCTCCAAAGAGCTTGCCCCACAAAATCCATCAAGATCATCGATACTTTTAAATAAATACTCCGCGTCCTCTGGACTATTAATCGGTCCCCCTTGGCACAAAATTATAACATCAGAATTATTTTTTTTAATCACTTCAATTATACTCTGAATTTTATTCAAACATGCTTCGAGGTCCAAATGCGACTTAACTCCAATAGATCCTCCAGCTGTACAGCCCATATGAGCAATAATTATATCCGAACCTGCATTGCACATTAATTCGGCCTCAAGCTCATTGAAAACAAAAGGCATAGTTAACATGTCAAGGGAGTTTGCTAACTTAACTGCCTCTACCTCCTTTTCATACCCCATTCCTGTCTCTTCAAGATTTGCTCTTATTGATCCATCTATGATACCAACAGATGGGAAATTATTTATACCACAAAATCCTAAGTCAGCTAACTTTTTAATATGATCTTTCATAATTATGAAGGGATCTGAGCAGCAAATACCAGCAATGATTGGAGTTTGTTTAATAACTGGTATAATCTCCTTTCCAAGATTTATAACTATATCATTAGCATTACCGTATGGCATTATGCCAGATAAAGACCCACGACCAGCTAATCTAAATTTTCCAGAATTAAATATCATTATAAGATCTATACCTGCAGATTCTTCAATTTTAGCTATTAATCCGTTACCTGCTCCGCCCCCAATAATTGGAATATTCTTCAATCTTACCTCATTAAGCTTTTCTATAATTTTATTTTTTTTCATTTAAAATAGTGATTTTACAAACATTTCAAAGTCTAATTTAGTCAATACATTAATACCTAATGAAGAAGCGATGTTTTTTATCTCATCTGATTCAAATCCCCAATCAGCAAGCATACATTTTGCACCTTTATAATGTAAATTTTTTAAATTAATATATAAGTCATCTATAAAGAAAATCTGTTGATTATTAATTTCTTTTTCTTTTGCAATTTTTAGTATCATTTCAGATTTATCATCTATGTTTGCATCGCAATAATGAACACCACTTATTGATTTATCTATTTTGAACTGTTTATTAAAATATAAAATATTTTCTATAGGCTTGTTTGATATTATCTCCCAATTAATCTGATCGCTATGCTCCTTTATGATTTTTACAATTTTTTTATGGGAAGGACATAAGTTTAAAAATTTCTCTGAACTGTTCTTAGAGTATTTTTCTCTCAATGACTTTACTAATTTATTATATTCATAATATAGATCATTACAAAAATGATTTATAGCATTTTTGAATTGCACCTTATTAGCAGGTAACTTTTTTGAACTTTCTATAATCTTAAAGGCACATGCATTCTCACCTGCTATGCCAATAAAAGGAACTAAACAGCGAAAAAGACGAACTAAATTGACATTATCATTTATTTGAAATTGGTAGTTATCGAATGTTAATTTTTCAGAGTTAAACAATTTCGTATTATTATTTAAGATGTGATAAGCATTGTAACCTGTAAATAGCTTTTCATTAAAACTATTTAGGATTACACCATCATAATCAATAAAAAAAGTATGCTTTGTCAAGGTAGACTATTTGTTAAAAATTATTAATTAAATTTGTCTTTTAATATTATTTTAAATTGATCTAAAAATTCTGAAACCATTTTTACAGTAATTATCGTAGACATTACTGATACTAAAAAAATACCTTTCTCTTCAAGGTATCCTCTCCCTCCGTAAATGACATATCCCCTTTTTTTTAATAATTTTTTCATTTTAATAAAAGTGATATTTTTGGGTACATAAGCTGCTATTAATGATCTACACCTCTTCACCTCTGGTGCCAAAAATGGATGAACTCCTAATGTTTTAAGCCCTTCATTTAATGCCTTATATGTCTCATCCAACCTAGAAAAAGCACCCTCTTTATTAGATGTAAAATTTTGTAATGCTTTCTTTAATGAGAAGATTAGTGGTATTGCAGGAGTATGAGGGGTTTGAGAATATTTCTCTGAATAGTTATAATACTTTTTCAAATCTAAATAATAAGTCACTGATTCTCTACTTTTTTCGAATAACTTATGCTTACAAATGATAATACCAATACCGGGATAAGCACCTAAAGCCTTACCAGAATGGCTAGCGATACACTCAATTTTCTTATTACTTAAATCTATATCCTCAGCTCCTAGAGCACTTACGGAATCAACAAATAATTTTTTTTTGTATTTTTCACACAAATCGGATATTTCGTTTATTGGGTTCAACACACCTGTACTAGTTTCTACCCAACATAAAAGTACAGATTCAATATTTTTTTGTTCAATTAAAGTACTCTCAATGTCGCCCACAATAATCTCAGTTCCCCATTCATAACTTAATAATGTTGGTTTACATTTAAATATTTTGGACATATTAAAAAGTCTGTCACCAAAAGCACCATTTGATATAATGAGAACATTTGATTTTGATAAAAAAGTAGAGACCATTGCCTCAACAGCTGATGTCCCAGATCCTGTTGTTATTAATGCTGTGTAGATTGCGTTGTCAGCATTTACTGATTTAAATAATAAGTTTTGAACATCTCTATATAAGTTTTCAAATTCGATGTCTCTATGCGAAATATCATCGTAATAAAGTGCCTTTTTAACATCATCTGATACTGATGTAGGACCTGATATAAATAATTTTTTCTTCAAATTATCATAACTCATTATCTTAAATCAAACTTTTAAGAATTAATAACTTTATAATCCCACTCATCTTTTTTTGCGTATTTTATTAATCTTTGGCTACCACCGACAATGTAAACTTTATCACAAAGACTTAAAAAATAATTATCTACATATGAATCTCCCAAACCGACAGCACAAACCTTATCACTGAGAAATTTTACTTTATCTTTTCCATACGGATGTTGATTAACAAAAAAATTGAACTTACCAACGCGACAACCAATAACTTTATCAAAAATAGAGTATATATTTGATTTTTCTAAATAAAAATTTGCTAACGGTTCATAACATCCCGTAAGTAGAATTCTGCTCCCTTTAAAATTTTTTACTATTTCTAATACTTTATAATTGACTATATCTTTTTTTTTTAAACTATCAAAAAATTGATCAAATAATTTATTTAATTCTTCATCAGAAAAAAGTAATGTCCATGTTTTAAACCATGTACCTGTTTTAAATAAATGCAAAGGGATCAAATTTATAAAAACAATTAAAGGAAATAAGATATAATGAAAAAATTTAAATTTTTTAGCATGAAATAAAAACTTAATAAATTCGACTTCTAATGTGCATTTGATTAAAGTGCCGTCAAAATCGCTAACCAATGTTTTTCCCATAAACTAATTATCACAATCCCTTATATAAATAATCTCGCCCAATTTTTGATTCAATAGTAGAAAACTTTCGTATCCCCCTATCAATATTATTTACCTCCTTGACCGACACATTTATTTGATTTTTAAAAACTTCATTCATTTTATCAATTATCAAACTTTTAATTTCATCATTATACATTTCATTTGGTATAACCTCTACAATTACATTTGAAATAGTTTCTTGAATTATTTTAAACCTATTTATTTCTGTAATATCGATCATAACTTGTTTTGGAGCATGAGGCGGTACAACCTCACCGCTTGGGAATATGATGAAGTCCATTGTTTTGCCATCAATCATTTCTAATAGTGGAAATTCACAACCGCAATCGCAATATTTATCATTAAGGGATATTATATCACCTAATTTAAATCTAAGTAAAGGGAAAGCTTTATTCCATAGATTAGTAATTACTATTTCTCCTTTACGGCCACTTTCTTCAATTTGACCATGTTCATTCAGTACTTCAATATAGACCATATCTATGTTTAAATGATAATTACCATTTATACACTGCCAAGCTATTTGTCCAGCATCAGCTGATCCATAATTATCCATTGGGTCAACTTTAAATGCTTTTGTTATTAAATTCCTCGTATCATTATCTAATAATGCCGCACCAGCACTAACAATTTTAGGCCTGATAGAAGTAATTTTATTATCCACTATATATTTAGCCATTAATCTCAAATCATCTGTATATCCTTTAAGAATATCAAACTTAGTTTCTTGAACTTGAGAAATAATATCCGATATAGACTGATTAATAGAGATGTATTTTATTGGTAAAATACCAAATTTTTGAAATATTGATGGCTTTCTAATCTCAATATCTCCTACAATTGAAGTAATTCTTCCAAATACACCCCAATCATTGAAGATATATTGCCTAATATGAGCCAAATCATTTTTTGCTGAATCTTTTTTAGTTTTATATATGTAGTATGGCATACCTGTTGAGCCGCTAGTGGGATAACTAATTAGATCGTTCAAGTTTTGATGCTTATTGGATATGATATCTCTTAAATCAATAGCTTTAAGATCTTCTTTTGACATAATTGGAATATTTTTAAAATTATCAAAATCTTCACTTAAATCATTTGGGTGAAAATTCAAATCATCAAAAATTCTCCTATAGTATTTTGATTCATTATATGCAATACTAACTATGTCAATTAGCTTTTTACGCTGTAGATTTTTAAGATAGTATCTAGGTTTATATAAATTTTTTCGAAGAGAATAGTATTCCCTTAACATGTAAAATGGATTCATTAGTGTATGAAAAAATTAATCTTTTTTTGTATTTATCGGCGTTACACTATGCTGAGGTTTTGCTAGATTTTCCACTCTGTCTTTTTCATATTTCCATGAGCTATCGCCGAGCAATTTTTCTAACTCTTCCTCTTTGATTTCATAAAAATTCTCCTTAGCGGGAAATTTCTCATCTCTCACATCTTTCTTATAATCTTCTAACGCAGATTGAATAATTTGACCAGCCTCGCAATATCTTTTTACAAACTTTGATTTAAATTCCCAAAATAAACCAACCAAATCATGGAAAATTACAAGCTGACCATCAACCTTATTCCCACCGCCAATTCCATAAACTGGTATATCTAATTTCTCAGCTATCATTCCAGCAGGCTCAGTAGGCATCGCTTCTAATAATAAAAAAGAACATCCGGCATCTTGCAGCCTGAGAGCTTGATCTAATATTACTTCAGCGCTTTTTGCAGTCTTACCTTGTACCCTATATCCACCAAGCTTTGCTCGAGTATGAGGTGTCAAACCCAGATGACTCATAACCATTATGCCTGAAGATGAGATTGCTTTGACTCTTTCTATCATTGCTCCCTCGACCTTCACACAGTCCATACCAGCGACTGTAAATCTCCCAGCATTTTCTATAGCTATTTGATTTGAAGGTTGATATGACATAAATGGCATATCACCAATTAAAAAAGCGTCTTTTGCACCTCTAGAGACTGCCTCACAATGATTAATCATCTCATCCATTGTAACCGGAATAGTTGTTTTGTATCCGTGGGTAGTCATCCCAGCAGAATCACCAACTAAAATTCCGTCTACGCCAGCTTTATCACAAAGAAGTGCTTGAGGGTAATCATACGCAGTAACAAAACATGCTTTTCTTTTTGATTTCTTTAACCTTCTAAGTGTTAAAATAGTATTTTTTGTTTTACTATCAGCTGGCATTATTATCTCCTCTTTTTTGGTTGTGATTGTAAATTAATCTTGCTTTTTTAATAGTCTTTTTTGCTCTTTTAAATAAAGGCGGACCAATGAACTTACCATTGTATATCGCAACGCCCCGATTTTTTTTCTCGGCCTCTTCATATAATTGGATCATTTCTTCAGCTTCTTCCAATTCATTTTTAGTAACGGAAAAAATTTCATTTACTATATCTATTTCTTTTGGATGTAATACTTGTAATCCTCCAAATCCTAAATTTTTTACGTCTAAACATTGCTTCTTTAGAGCTTTAAGGTTATGAATGTCTAAATGAGGAGTATCAATTGGAATGACTCCTTCAGCTCTGGCAGCATGCGCAATTGCAGACCGCGCAAAAAATATACTACCCCCCTGCTTATCTCTTTTACTTTCAATATTTGTAGTATAATCTTCCCCGCCTAAACCAAGAGCAATCACTCTATCAGATGCTGAACATATCTCTCTAGCATTTAAAACTCCACCTGCGGATTCGATTACAGGAAAAATTTTAAATGTTCCTAAATCAATATTTTTAGATAATTCTATTTCTGTTAAAAGATTATCAAAAAATATAATGTCATCTCTAGATTTTGCCATAGGATAAAGAAAACCATCTATTCCATTGATGGCTAGGGATAAAATATCATCCAGCAAAAATGCGGTTCCTCTAGGATTTATTCTTACAAGAGTAGTATAATTTTCATAAAGACCAGTCTCTATTTTTTCTTTAATTAAATTTCTAGCAATTTGTTTATTACTATCGGGTTTGCATGAATCTTCTAAATCAAAAATTAAAACATCAGCTCTTGTTTTTGCAGCATTGACCAGGACCTTTTCAAGATGACCAGGGATAAAAAGCATCGTTCTTAATACATATTTAGTTTTCATCATTAATAATACTTTTAATTAAAACGCTTCGCCGAAATGAAATTACTTTTTTTTCTAGTTGATTAAATCCAACTGTCTCAACATGAATTATTCCTCTATCAGGCTTTGATTTTGATATTTTTTTATCTAGAATTTTAGATTCTGCATAGATGGTATCGCCAATAAACACTGGTGCATGGTGTAAAATACTTTCATAATCTAAATTTGCTATTGCTTTACCACTAATATCTGAAACTGACATCCCCGCAACTAGACTAAAAACTAAGGTACCAACTACTAGAATTTTTCCATGCTGAGAGTTTTTAGCATATTCTTTATCTATATGCAAAGGGTTGTGGTTCATAACTAATAAAGTAAATAAATTATTATCAGATTCGGTAATTGTTTTTCCTGGCCAATGTCGATAAGTATCTCCAATTTGATATTCATCAAAAAAACTACCAAAACTATCTTCTAGATTATAATGAGCCATATTAAGATTTTTGTGAATTCTTATACCAATTCACTATCTTTTTCATTCTTTTCAAATGAGCTTTTTCAAACAATTTGCCATCTTTAGAAATTAAAGAATAAAAATTTTCGTTCATAGATTTTAATTCTTTGTAAACATACATAGCTTCTTTGATTTCCTCTTCAGAAAAAAATTGAGCCGTTTTTGATGCATATAATTGATTTGGGTGCAAAATAAACTTACCATCATATCCCATGTTGTATGCATCTATACATTCATCCCTAAATGATTTTTTGTCTTTATAATTCATTGAGGCAATATCTATTGATAATAAATCATTTGCTTTAGCTATTGTTAAAATCATATTTCTTGCAAACGATAAATATTTATCCTCATGCTTCATTCTCATTTTATCAGCGTAATCATGACTGCCAAGACTAATTCCAGTCACATTCAAAATTTTACTATTTATTAAATCATTAGCATTCATTAGACATTTTGGATTCTCAATTAAAATAATAAATTCAAAATCATCCTCTTTTAATGATCCATCTTTAAATATAGTTGTTTTTATATTTCTTAAGTCTTTTAAGGTAGATATCTTGGGTAAAACAAATTTTTTAAAACCTAAAAAAACTAATTTTTTTATATATATTTCATCATTGTTGAACAAAATACGAGGACGGACATAATAATTGTCTTGTAATTTAATATTCGAAATATTTTTGATGCATATTTCTATTTCATCTTCTCTTGTTGAGTCTTCTAAGTCAAATATGAAATTGTCTGCATCAATTTCATAAATTTTTTTTATGTATCTACAATTATTACTAGGTATGAAAAAAAATGTTTTTAACATGCAATCTGATATATTTCTTCTTTAGGATAATAAAATTATAAAATAAATCATTTATAAATTAAAATCAGAATGAATTTATCATAAAAATTTTATTTTTTTTTTAATCGAGCCTTCTCGTAAATAATAATTAGCAAGCCCATAATACTACTAAAGAAAAATGTTAAATATGTCCCTAAAGAGATGGTGAGTATATCTTCATGCGAAAAATTAAGAACTGAAAAAAGATATAATAAAGAAAATTCTCTAAGGCCTATTCCACCTAGAGTAATTGGAAGCAGTGTAATTATCCAAACTATGGGTATCAATGATAAAAATGGGAATATTGATATATTATCAATTTCTATTGATATAGCTGTATAATAACTAATATAAATTGATAAAAATTGATAAAATAATGATAAAATAAAAGTTTTTAATAATACAACCTTATTAAAATAGATATCATATTTAATTTTATCATTCTTGCCATTTAATCCAAAATAAGTTGATATGTTTTTTATATTTTTATATAAAAAAAATATTAATATAAAAAAAATAGAATTTAACAGAATTATTATACCATGTAATTTTTCTGGTATATCCCAAAAAAATGAACTAATTAATCCAATTATTAAAAAAGCAGATAATCCCATCAACCTTTCTAATATAACAATGAGCCCAGATTCTTTTAATGTTAAACCTATTCTTGAAGCCAAATAAACTCTAACTCCATCTCCGCCAATAGCCGACGGTAAAAAATTATTTGAAAATGACACTATCAGTATTTGCTTTAATACCTCTAAAATATTGACTGCTATTTTTTGTCTTAACAATATATAATATCTTAATGACCAAATGAGAAGCATTACCAGATTAATAACAAATAAAACTGCTACATCATAATATTCTAATTTGTATAATATTTTTTTTAAATCAATATAATTTAATTGTTTAAAAAAATAAAAAATTACTATAATGCTTATTGCTGACTTTAAAAAAAATCCGACTTTTTTATTTTTATAAAAAATATTATTTAAAAAATAAAAAGAATTCTTAAATATTGATTGTATTGTATTAGTATATCTATTCAAAATAAATTTTTTCAACAAAGATATAAAAATCAAATATATTGAGAATTAGATCTTGGTTATAATCAACAAATAAATTATTTGTTTTTTTATTTAGCAAAATATCAACTAAAAATAAAACGTCGTCCATGCCTATTAGACAATCTTCATTAATATCCAAGTTGTACTCAATTAATAGTGTATCTTGAGAATTAAATTTTTTCCAATGATTTGCAATTTTTCTACTAATCAACCATGATGAAGAATCTTGATTATATAGATAACACCCCCATGAATCAATATTCAATAATTTGTTATTTCCCAACCATGATGTAGAATCAATAAGATTATTGAGCAAAATAGGTTGATAATAATCAGTGTTATCATTTAATCGCATATTAATAACTTCATTAAAATAACTATTTAAAAAATGATCATCACTAACTTGAGCATGGGATGCATTTTTTTCTACTAGGAAAGCCCATTTAGCTCCATATTGGCGATGATTATAAAAAATGCTTGATAGATTTTCAATCCTATATTGCAAATCATTTTCTCCAACAATTAATAACATTGGTATTTCAAGAGCTGAATGTGAAAAAACTGTATCGTGATAACCGCCTTTTTGGGAAATTAGTCCTAAAATCTTTTCTGGAATCCAACGAGCAAAGTGATATCCAAATTGCCCACCCCAAGAATAGCCATTTATAAAAAAAGGTATATTCGAAAGTTCTGGTCGATTTGATAATACTGAGATAGAATCCATAAAACTTAAAACCGCATCTCCTATACCTGAATTCATATTCATATTACTTAAATGTACACCCATGAGAGCAAATTTTTTGTTTGATGTGATAAATTGGAAATTAAGGTCATTAACAATTTCTCTAGAATCAAGATTAAATCCATGAATAAACCAATAAACACCTGCTAAAGTATCAATAGATTCATCAATCCAAATCTTAAAATCAGCATGTTCATAAGTTGATGTATCATTTGGATCTATTGAAAGTTCATATATTTGAGCGTTTGAAAACGAAACTAGAAATATCAATACAATGATAAATCTTTTTATCATAAATTGGTTTTCATATATACATTAAATTAAAAAAATTATTGTATTACTTGTGGATCTTATTAAGAATTAATAGTATCTATAGAAATGGTTAAAAAAAGATTAATAAAAAATATCTTCTTGGGGTTATAGGAAATCTACTAATGAATATATCAACCATGTAAAGCACAAGTTTCAATGTAAAATTATCAAAACTAAAAATTTTGACAAATCGGTGATTTTGGGGAAAAATTATATTAGTTGTTAATCACCCATAACTCATATCTCTACAAATTGTCTTGCCAGCCGGAGAGGTTATATATGATTTTGTATTGTACACTCAAATCAAATTCACTTAAACAAACTTTTTAAATTGATACCAAAATTAAAATCAAAACCAATAGCCTAGTCGCTCCAAATATCAACAATTTTCTATTAATTAGTAATCAATTTATTGAGATAGGATGCATATTCATTGGGCAATTTTTCTATTAGCTTACTTAATTGGATTTCATCAATATATTTATTGTTGTAGGCTATTTCTTCAATGCAGGCAATTTTGAGACCTTGTCTTTCCTCAATTGCCCTAACATAATCTGATGCTCTATTTATAGCATCGATAGTCCCAGTATCCAGCCAAGCAAAGCCTCTTCCTAAAATTTTAACTTTTAACTTTTTTTCGGATAAAAAATGAGAATTAACAGATGTAATTTCTAACTCTCCACGAGCTGAGGGTCTTACATTTTTAGCAACTTGAATTACTTGATTCGGGTAAAAATATAAACCTACTACTGCATAGTCAGACTTAGGAATAATTGGCTTTTCTTCAATACTCATGGCATCAAAGTTATTATCAAACTCAACAACCCCGTATCGGCGAGCATTTTTAACCTCATAACCAAATATAACAGCTTTATTTTCATTTTCTACAATATTTACGGCATTATTTAATATCTTTGAAAACCCATCTCCGTAAAAAATATTATCTCCCAGTACAAGCGCAACATCATCATTGCCAATAAAACTTTCTCCTAAAATAAAAGCCTGTGCTAAGCCATCAGGACTAGGCTGAATTTTATACTCTAGGCTTAAACCATATTGACTGCCATCCTCAAATAATTTTTTATATAGATCAATATCTTCAGGAGTGGAAATAATTAAAATATCTCTTATACCGGATAACATTAAAGTAGATAATGAATAATAAATCATTGGTTTATTGTAAATAGGAAGTAGCTGTTTAGATATAACTTTTGTTAAGGGATACAACCTAGTTCCACTTCCACCAGCTAAAACAATTCCTTTCATAATTAAATCTTACCTAATCTCTCTTGATTGTACTTATCTTTTTGTATAGTCTTCCACCAACTATCGTTTTGAATATACCATTTTACTGTTTTCTCTAATCCGGATTCAAATGATTCTTTTGGCTTCCAACCAAGTTCTTTTTGAATTTTAGAACTATCAATGGCATATCTAAAATCATGTCCCGGCCTATCTTTAACGAACTTTATTAATTTTTTATAATCGCCATTTTTAGAAGGTTTAATTTCATTTAAAATATCACAAATATAATGTACTATTTCTATATTTTTAATTTCATTATTACCACCAACGTTATAAGTATTATGAATTTTACCAAATTCGTACACTTTTTTGATTGCAGAGCAATGATCTAAAACGTGTAGCCAATCTCTTACATTTTGCCCGTCTCCATAAATCGGGAGTGGCTTCCACTCTAAACAATTAATTATTATAAGAGGTATTAGTTTTTCAGGAAATTGAAATGGTCCGTAATTGTTAGAGCAGTTGGTAATTATTACCGGTAGATCGTATGTTCTGCCCCATGCATTTACTAAATGGTCTGATGCAGCTTTAGATGCTGAGTAAGGCGAGCTGGGAGCATATGGTGTGGTCTCTACAAAATATTCGCCTTCACCTAAATCACCATACACCTCATCAGTTGAGATATGAATGAATCGAAAATCATTATGCATTTTCACCAAATTATTTCTGACCGCTTGCAATAAATTAAAAGTGCCAAAAATGTTTGTATTTATAAAGTCTCGGGGCCCATCGATAGATCTATCTACATGACTTTCAGCTGCAAAATGAAAAACTGATGCAAATTTATATTTTTCAAAAAGACTATAAACTAACTTTTCATCACAAATATCCCCATTAATAAATTTATAATCACTTTGCTTCAGTCCAATTAGGTTACTAAAACTACCCGCATATGTTAATTTATCTAAGATAATTGGCATAAAACCACCTGATCTGATTAAATCATGAACGAAATTTGAGCCAATAAAACCGCAACCTCCTGTAACTAAAACATTTTTCATTTTAACCTAACTTTTTGTTATATAAAAAAACACATAAGAAAAATAATCTAACTTTATTCCCATTAAATTAATTTAAAATAAATCTTTATTCCCCATTAAACATTGCATTTAATTTAATTACAGGCATTTCAAATTGAAAAAAAATAGTACTTAATTTAATTATAACAAATTTTAAACTGCCTAGCTTCTAGTAAAATAAGCATCTTTAAAATAATATGGATTCTCAACCTTGATAAATAGATAAATCTCTATGAACCTTCTTAAATTATACTTCGTAATTTATAATTATATTTTAATACTTTTAGTTTTTCTATAGTATGTAATACAATGCATTTGAATTGTAAAAATTTTATTACAATAGGAATTAAAATATCATATAAAATGAAAAAAATCTTCGTTCAATTTCTTATTATTTTTCATTTCTTCTTTACGCTAAATGCAGCAATTCCTTCAGGCTATTATGATAGCGCTAATGGTTTGGATGATAATGATTTAAAAATCGCTCTAAATAATATAATTGATGGACACACTGAATTTCCTTATTCAAGCAGCAGCACTGATGTTTGGGACATTTTGAAGCTGAGTGATAGGGATCCAAATAATTCAAATAATGTCTTGTGTGTATATACACAATATTCTATGAATGCATCAGATGAGTACAATAGCGGGAATGGCTGGTCAAGAGAACATGTGTGGGCAAAAAGCCATGGTGATTTCGGCACTAGTGTAGGAGCTGGCACTGATTTGCACAATCTAAAACCAGCAGATGTTTCAGTTAATTCTACTAGAAATAATAAAGACTTTGGAGATGGTGGAGATGCTGTAATAGATAATTCTCCGCCTTCAGGTTATAATGGTTCAACAGATTGTTTCAAAACCTCAACCACGTTCGAACCTCCAGATTCAATAAAAGGCGATATTGCCAGAATTATTTTTTATATGGTTGTTCGTTATGAGGGCGAAAATGGTGAGGTTGACTTAGAAATGGTGAATTATGCTGATTCATCACCCTCTGGCGAACCTTATCATGGAATACAATCAGTTCTTTACTC
>MDTE01161984.1_pt1 | contig 15919 bp, 27 predicted proteins | sample 811231 | NCBI WGS metagenome assembly MDTE01 (sample SAMN05326651, study PRJNA326480) | marine metagenome | isolation source: seawater | place: Indian Ocean: Red Sea | collected 2010
AACTGGAATACACTAAAACGTATGAACGGTGACAAGTATTCACAGGAAATTGTAGACGGTATGAAAGTTATTGTTTGCAAACTAAAACAAAATCCACTAGGTTACACAAGTGTAGCATATCCTACAGACGAATTACGTATCCCAGATTGGTTCAAAGAACTGCCGTTTGATGATGATGCAATGGAGGCAACTATTATTGACAACAAGCTAGACAACTTGATAGGTGTCTTGGATTATGATTTAGATAGCACAAAACAAAATAATACATTTACAAGTCTATTTGATTTTGGATAACAAATGAGCGAAGAACAAAAGTTAATTCTTATATCCGAATTTTTAGAACAAAAATTACGTAAAGAACAAGAATTAGAATTTTATCTAAAAGAACTTGATGAACTCCAACGTAAAATAGGCTATCTAAAACAAGAAGTAAGTTTAACAAATACAATTATTAATATGATTAAGACAGAAAAAGTCTATGACATTCAAGAAAACATGATTGAAAAAGATAAAGTGATTAAACTACCGGAGAGGGATAAAGATGACAAAAACTGATTATAAAGTAGATCCAAGAGCAATACATGTTGATCAACGTAAAACAGACTCAAGAAGAGATGCATGGGATAGAGACTATATGCCTGCTGATTGGATAAGACCGCAACCAAAAACAAATAAAAGAATAGAAAATGCAAAGCCTGTTTTTATTTTTGCATTGTTTTATGTAGCAATATTAGTAATGATTGATAGTATGAGTTAGGAGAGTACATGCACGAACAAATAAAAACAATATTAGATAAAGAACAAAAAAGACAAGACACAACAATTGAACTAATAGCAAGCGAAAATTATGCTAGTCAAGCGGTAATGGATTTATGTGGCAGTATTTTTACAAACAAGTATGCAGAAGGGTATCCAGGAAAACGTTACTACAATGGTTGTGAACATATGGATGAAATAGAACAACTTGCCATTGATAAAGTTTGTGAATTATATGAATGTGAATATGCTAATGTGCAACCGCATAGTGGAGTTAATGCAAACACCGCTGTGTATCAGGCACTAATGAATCCAGGTGACACACTAATGGGAATGGATTTAGCAAGTGGTGGACATCTAAGTCACGGTGCTCCTCCAACACTAAGCGGCAAAGTTTATAATGCAGTAACCTATGGTGTAGGAGAAGATGGTTTACTAAACTATGAAGAAATTAGAGCCCTTGCAAAAGTAAGCAAACCCAAAGTAATTGTAGCAGGCGCAAGTGCTTATCCACGTCAAATAAACTGGCAAGCATTTAAAGATATTGCAGACGGAATAGGTGCATACCTAGTAGTTGATATGGCACATTATTCTGGATTAGTTGCAGGTAAAGTATATGATAGTCCTTTGCCTTATGCAGATGTCGTTACTTCGACAACGCACAAAACACTAAGAGGTCCAAGAGGTGGTATGATACTGTGGAATAATCCTGATTACACTAAAAAATTTAACAGCGGTATTTTTCCAGGTACACAAGGTGGTCCATTAATGAATATCATAGCCGCAAAAGCACAGTGTTACATGGAGGCAAATACAGATGAATTTAGAGATTATTCTGCACAAGTAATCAAAAATGCACAAGCTATGGCACGTCAATTAGAACAATATGGTATAGAAGTTTTGACAGGTGGAACGGATAGCCATATTTTATTAATAGATTTAAGTGATAGTAAGTATTCAGGCAGACAAGCCGCAGATTTATTAGAAGAAAACGGAATCACTGTAAACAAAAACGGTGTTCCAAATGATCCAAGAAACTTTGTAGAAACAAGTGGTATTAGAATTGGTACTGCGGCAGAAACTACAAAAGGTCATAAAGAATATTGGTTTAGAGAACTAGCACAAAAAATAGCTAATTTACTAAGAGGATAATAAATGAAAGTAGGTTTTACATGTTCAACTTTTGATTTACTACACGCAGGACATATTATAATGTTACGTGAAGCAAAAGAACAATGTGATTATTTGATTTGTGGACTACAGATTGATCCTAGCATAGACAGAGCTGGAAAAAATTCTCCTGTACAAACTATTGTTGAACGTTATACACAACTGAAAGGTGTAGAGTATGTAGATGAAATTATTCCTTACGGTACCGAAAAAGACTTAGAGGATATTTTAAGTATGTATCCTATAGATGTGCGTATACTAGGAGAAGAATATAGAGATAAGGATTTTACAGGCAAAGACATATGTCGTAAAAGAGATATAGAATTACATTTCAATAAAAGACAACACCGTTTTAGTTCAAGCGATCTGAGGAGACGAGTTTGTGAATAAATTTATATTTGATGTTGATGGTACACTTACGCCAAGTAGAGGAATAATAGATAAAGAGTTTGGTGATTTTTTTAAGAAATTTGCTGACAAAAATCATGTATATCTAGTAACAGGAAGTGATTATGATAAAACAGTTGAACAGTGCGGTGAAGATATAATTATGACTGTTAAACGTGTGTACAACTGTTCAGGTAATGATGTATGGGAAAAAGGTAAAAACATTTACACTAATGAATGGCACTTACCAGAAGAAGCAGAAGGTTGGTTACTGCAAGAACTAAGATACAGTAACTTTCCATTAAGAACAGGATTACACCTAGAACACAGACCCGGCATGTGTAATTTTAGTGTTGTAGGAAGGAATGCCACACTCGGAGAACGTAAATTATATGTTCAGTATGATGAAAGCACAAGAGAACGAAACAATGTAGCTATTAATTTTAAACAAAAGTTTTTAGATATTGAGGCAGTGGTAGGGGGAGAAACAGGAATTGACATATATCCTATAGGCAGTGATAAGAGCCAAATTTTAAAAGACTTTAGCCAAGACGATTTTATTTATTTCTTTGGTGATAGGTGCGAACCTGGAGGCAATGATTATCCGATTGCAAATGCAATTCGAGAAGGAGAAAGAATGGGTGTTCCTTTCCAAGTAGACGATTGGAAGGATACATGGAGTAAATTAAATGCATATCTTACTAACGGGACATAGAGGCTACATAGGTAGTCATCTTTTAAAAAGATTAAAGAAAAAAAATAGTGTTGTAGGCATTGATCTACAAGACGATCCTATCCGACAAGATTTATCTACTTGTGAATTTAATGAACAGTTTGATCTTATTATACATCTTGCAGGGAAAAGCGGAGTAAGAAATAGTATGGCTGATCCTGCTGGATATTGGAAAAACAATGTAGAAGTAAGTAAAAGACTGTTTGCAAGATATCCTGATACTCGTATACTTTATGCAAGTAGTTCTAGTGCATATGAACCAGATTTAAATCCATATGCCGCAAGCAAGTACCTAATAGAAGAAAATGCAGAAAGATATGTTGATACGTTGGGCATGAGAATACATACTGTTTATGATGATAATCCTAGAAAAGGAATGTTTATACAAAAATTACTGGATAATGAATTAGAATATGTAACAAATCATTATAGAGATTTCATACATGTAGAAGATGTATGTGATGCTATTGAACTTTTAATCAATAGTAGATACAGCGGAACTGTTGACATAGGTACAGGAAAACCTTTTAGAGTCCGAGATTTTGCACCAGATGTACCTATCCGCCTAAATACCCCATATGAACGTGCTTGGACTTGTGCAAATATGGAAAGAATGAAAACTTTGGGCTTTAAACCTAAACATTCTGTAGAAAAACTGTTGACAAATTACAAATTAGATAATATAATAACATTTAATAATGGAGACACACTATGAAAGATATCTTACAAGACATGGTAGCTCATACGCACTCGCTGGGCTTCTTATCGTTAGTTAAAGTTACTAATGAAAATAGTACACAGATCGACTCAATGGCAGAAGATCGCAGTGTTATATTGAGTGCAGAAACACATGCACCTGTAGCAGAATTTAAAGGTACATTTGGCATGCCAAACTTAGACAAACTAAGTTTGCACTTAAAAAATCCTGAGTATCAAAAAGATGCTAAGATTGATGTAGTTGAAGCAGATCGTAATGGTGAAACTGTTCCAACACACATTCATTTTGAAAACGCAACAGGCGACTTCCAAAATGATTATCGATTTATGAATAAAGCAATTATTGAAGAAAAACTTAAAACTGTAAAGTTCAAAGGTGCAAACTGGAACGTTAGTTTTTCTCCTAGTGTTGCGGCAATTGGTCGTATGAAGTTACAAGCACTTGCACATTCGGAAGAACCTACATTTAACGTAAGTACTAATGATGGTGACCTTGTATTCAGCTTTGGTGATGCAAGTACACATGCAGGTAGTTTTGTGTTTGAAGCAGGCGTTGAAGGTACATTGGCACATACATGGAGTTGGCCTGTAGCACAAGTACAAGCAATACTTGGACTTGATGGTGATAAAACTATGAGTATATCAGATCAAGGTGCTATGCAAATTACAGTAGATAGTGGTATGGTCAAATATGACTATATCCTTCCAGCACAGAGCAAATAATTGAGCGATCCAAATCAGCCATATCACAACAAAGGTTTTGCGCCTGCGTTTTTATGGATCATATTTTTATTTTTAGTTTTGCCATCAATAATAATTTTATCTATAGATGATGGTTGGGCAAAATATACTGCTATGAGAGGTTTTGGAGGAGATTGTTGGGAAAACAGTAAACATGAAAGAGTATGCAAAGATGAAAACACTTGCAAGTTTGGAAGAAATTTTTGCACTCCAAATGTATATAGATGGAGAGAAGATTGACACCTAGAGAAGCCGCACAAAAAGAAGCAGAAGCAACTTACAAATTGTTTTTAAAATTTTGCAAATATTTTAGTTATGTAGTAGTTGCAGGACTATTGGCTGTCGCCAGTTGTAGTTTTGGAGTTGACGGTACAGGTAGTAAGTCTGATCCAGAACTATACGAAGAATACAAACAAAATATGATAGAAATGGGAGAGAAATATAAGAAATGAAAAATGTAAACTTACATTGGACTACAGTAGTGACAGAAAAACTGATGTTAGGATTCATCGGTGTTCTTACAACTGTCGCTGCAGGTATGGATGTTTACGACATGTTTTTAGCAAGACGTATAGAACTTGCTGATTTATTCTTATTGTTCATATATACAGAAATAGTAGGTATGGTTGGTGCGTATTTTGCCAACAATAGGATACCTGTATCATTGCCAATTATTATTGCTATTACTGCATTGTGTAGATTAATTGTACTACATTCAAAAGATGCTGATCCGTGGGTACTTATTGCAGAAGCGGCGGCTATTCTTATATTAGCTGGAGCGGCATATTTAATGAGTTATAAGGATTGGCTAAGTTTAGAGAAAGAAAAAATGAGAAATGAAGACTGATTTAACCGCAGAACAAAAAGATTATGCACGTTTTTTACCTGCACTGAGTGGATTTTATGCAACGTTTATAGGAAAACAACGTCATGAAGAATATGTGGATAAATCAAGAATACCAGCAAATTTAAAAAATGGTGTTGAAAGCCTTAACTATCTTAACACAAAAGAAGGACAGTTTCAATACAAATGGTGTTTATATTCGGCGGGACATGCAGATTTAGATGTAAATAAATTTTCGCCCAAAGAAGATATGATAAGAAATAGAGACAGAGAAAACACTTGGTTACTGGGTGATTCAGGTGGTTTTCAGATTGGTAAGGGTGTATGGGAAGGTGATTGGAAGGATCCTAATTGTCCTAAGGCACATAAAAAACGTGATGGGGTGCTTAAATGGATGGATGCATATATGGACTATGGAATGATACTAGATATTCCAGCATGGGTATCTCGTTCGCCAGAAGGTGCAAAAGCAACAGGAATAAGCACATATGCTGAAGCAGTAAAAGCCACACGTATAAATAATGACTACTTTATGAAAAATAAAACAGGTGCTTGTAAATTTTTAAATGTATTACAAGGCGAAAATCATGCTGATGCAGAAGATTGGTATCAACAAATGAAGGATTACTGTGATCCTAAGAAATATCCAAGCACACACTTTAATGGCTGGTCCATGGGTGGCCAGAATATGTGTGATATACACTTAGCATTAAAAAGATTAGTTGCACTACGTTTTGATGGACTTTTAGAAAAAGGTGTACATGATGTAATGCATTTTTTAGGAACATCTAAACTAGAATGGGCAACACTACTTACAGATGTACAACGTGCAGTAAGAAAGTATCATAATGAAAACTTTACAATTACATTTGATTGTGCTTCACCTTTCCTTGCAACCGCTAATGGACAGATCTACTGTGAACTTGAAACTGAGGACAGAACTAAATGGGTGTATCGAATGGTTCCTAGTATCGATGATAAGGCACTTGCACAAGACACAACACAGTTTGGACAAGCATTCGTAAGAGAAGGTAAACATGCTTCGTTTATGGATAGTCCAATCACAGCCGACCTTAAAGCCAAAGATATTTGTATATATGGTCCAGGCGACCTAAATAAAATAGGCAAAGAAGGTAAGACCTCATGGGATAGTTTTTCATATGCTGTCATGATGGGGCATAACGTATGGATGCACATAAATGCAGTACAAGAAGCAAACAGACAATACGACAATGGAATCGTTCCGGCAATGCTTGTGGAGGAACGGTTCGACAGGTTATATTTTAGAGATGTTGTGGAAGCAATATTTGCAACATCAAACAAAGACGAAGCCTATGCGGTAATTGAAGAATTTTCTAAATTTTGGATGTCAATTATTGGCACAAGAGGTGCCACTGGAAAAAAAACTGTAAATGCACAAACTAAATTCGGGGAGTTATTTGAATGACAAAACAAACTTATCTAGAGAGCTTATATCGAAAACATAGAGCACTTGACGATGAGATAAAAATATTGTATACTAAATTTGCAGATGATCAATTAATTAATAGATTAAAAACTCAAAAACTTTGGCTAAAAGATGAAATTCATAGGTTAGAAAATGAAACGGGACTATCAAAACGGCATTCATGAAAAGATGTGTTACTTTGTTGGCTATGAAGTAGAAAAAACTCCTGCCTATAAACAAAAAACACTTTTTATTGAAGGTATCCAAGATACAGAAGAAATCATAACTTTCTTTAAAAAAGAAAATTGTCAGCATTTATTCTTTGGTGCGAATCATAGTTTCAATCCTAAAGAACATAATGAATGGCAAGACTGGGAAGATATGATTAAGAAATTTCTTAAGGAAGGATATCTTTGTTCACTTGATATTCCTATTGCTCTTGCAGAAGATTTTTTAGAGTGTGAACTTGTAGATTACAACAACTTTATCCCACAACTTCGTGTTCCGGTGCCTTACGTGAAACAGTGGAATTACAACACTATGTTGAAAATAGATGATAAAGACTTTAAGGCATCTAATCCTGGTGTTTGGTGTCATAGATTGCACAATTTGTTAGATGAAGAAAAATTTACAGATTGGGCAGAGTATGGCCTTGACAAGCCGTTATTGTGAGTGTATAATGTTAGAACAAACTGAAGAACAAAATGAACGATATTATGATTACATGGTAAGAATGAGTCGTGAAGAAGATAGGAAGGTATATATGGAAAACACAGTAGAACGAAGTATTTGGGTTACTTTTCGTAAAGAAGGAATACATTTGTATCCTGCTGCGAAAGATGATCCTGCACTAGCTACAGGTGATTGGGACGATGTGTCATTTCTTGGTGTAGCACACAGACATATCTTTCACTTCAAAGTAAGAATACAAGTTGAACATAATGATAGAGATATTGAGTTTATTCAATTTAAAAGATGGCTCGAAAGACTATACGATGATAGTGTTATTGAGCTTAACCACAAGTCATGCGAAATGATTGCAGATGACTTGTACGAACAGATTTCAGCAAAATACCCAGGCCGATTTGTTGAGATTGATGTTGCCGAAGACGGCGAAAACGGCTGTTCAATATTTTATCCCAGACATAGCTAAAAGGAAAATATGTTAAAATGTCTATCAAATTTAACCGTGAAGCGTATACTAAGGTATTCAACGACCTCGAACGGTATCGCGACTACTGCCGATTTGAAGGAAAAGTGTTTGACGAAAAAGCACTTTATAAAAAAGAAGATCCCAACTGGGAAGCCTATCAACGTTGGCAAGGTTGGATGCGAGCTAAATCTCGCAACGCTGGACGAAAGAATAACCATAGGAGAAATTAATGACGATTTATATTGTAGACATTGAAGCAGTTGATACACGCTATACAAAGCAATGGAAGGAACATCTTCCTAAGCAACTGCAACGAGCTACAAACGAAGAAGTCGTTGTTATAAGTGGTGGGGATACGCCTCAGGCTACTACGCCTGGGGCATTCCTTAATTTTGGAGGTACAAATGTTTACAAGTCTAATCAACTTGAACAGATTGGTACAATGTTCTGCGAAGGTAAAGTCAATAATGGCGATTACTTCCTCTATACTGATGCTTGGAACCCCACTGTTATTCAGTTACGGTATATGGCTGAACTCTTGGGAGTTGACATTAATGTCGGCGGTCTATGGCATGCTGGTAGTTATGATCCTCAAGACTTCCTTGGCAGACTCATAGGTGATGCTCCTTGGGTAAGACATGCTGAACAATCAATGTATGAATGTTATGATGATAACTTTTTTGCAAGCGATTTTCATATTGATTTATTTGCAGAAAGTTTAGACATAGATGAAAATAAAACACATCGTGTTGGTTGGCCGATGGAGTATTTAAAAAGCAGTTTAGATCAATATAAAGGAATGAATAAAAGAAACTTGATTTTGTTTCCGCATAGAATTGCTCCAGAAAAACAAATTGATATATTTAGAGATCTAAAACAACATTTGCCACAGTATGAATTTATTGTGTGCCAGGAGCAACAATTAAGCAAACATGAATATCATAATTTGCTAGGTGAAGCAAAACTTATATTCAGTGCTAACCTACAAGAAACACTAGGCATAAGTTGGTATGAAGGTGCGTTAGTAGATGCTATTCCTATGGTTCCTGACAGACTTAGTTATACTGAAATGGCACTAACAGAATTTAAATATCCTAGTGTATGGACTGAAGATTATACAAATTATGTAAAACATAGAGGCGAAGTCACTGCAAAGATTGTAGATTATATGGAAAACTATGAAGACTATTTAACAAGTATTAACAAACAAGTAAACAAATTAAATCAAAATTATTTTAGTGGCAAAGAATTATATGGAGCAATAAATGGGTGAAGATAAATTTACAATTAGTCTAAGCGACTTAGAGCTAGACATAGACTATGTTTCAGCTGATTCGACAAACACAATTACACTTGATTCGGATTTTTTGAGTGATTCTGGTTCAGAGTACACCTACAATATACCAGGACATCCAGATTCATTAGGAGAAAGTATACCTTTTGAAAATACAATGCCTAGTATATACACAATTAACGATATGGTAAAACATTATCCATCATTAGCAAAAGCATATGAAAATTTCAAAACAATTTATAAAATGGTTGAACAAGACTACAAAGGAAATATTCAGGATAAAGATGAAATTCCTTTTTAATACATCATAGGGGTAATATATGAGAATAAACTATAATCCGAAGTTAAATTTTGAAGATGTGCTACTTGAACCTAAACGTAGTAAATTAACTAGTAGAGCTGATGTAAACATGCAGAGAAAGTTTACATTTATAAATTCAGGTAGACAGATGACGTTTACGCCAATTTTTGCTAGTAATATGGACGGTGTTGGAACATTTAGCATGGCAAAAATATTACAGCAATATAAAATGATGACAGTAATAACTAAATCAACAACACTATCGCAGTGGCGTTCAGCAGTTGGAGAAGGATTAAAATTACAATATGTTTCTGTTTGCACAGGCACTAATAAAATGTGGGATCCTGAAGCAGAAGATTATTTAACTATGCAAAATGTTTTAAAAAGTTATCCCGATATAAAGATGATAACAGTTGATGTCTCAAATGCTTATCATCAAAACATGGTAGATTTTATTAAACGTGTTAGGGAAGAATATCCTGACAAAGTAATTATAGCTGGTAATGTTGTCACTCCTGAGATGACAGAAGAACTTATAATGAATGGTGCTGATGTTGTAAAGATAGGAATAGGGCCTGGTTCTGTATGTACAACTAGAACAATGACTGGTGTTGGTGTCCCCCAATTTAGTGCTATACTAGATTGTGCAGATGCCGCAAATGGCGTAGATGGACATATAATGGCAGATGGCGGTTGTGTTTTTCCAGGTGATATTAGTAAAGCATTAGGAGCAGGTGCACATATGGTAATGATAGGCGGTATGCTTGCAGGACACGATGAAAGCGAACAACCTGTTGTTGACGGCAATATAGAATTTTATGGAATGAGTTCAGATCGAGCAAGAGAAGTACACGGAAAAAGAAAAGATGGATACAGAAGTAATGAAGGCAGACACATTAAGCTACCGTACAGAGGTCCTGTGAAACAGACTGTGGAAGATCTTTTAGGAGGTATAAGAAGTTCATGCACATATATTGGTGCTAAAAGAATAAAAGATATGGCTAAGTGTGCAAGTTTTATAACAACATACAATGTACAAAATAAAATATTTGAAAAATTTACTGTATAAAAATAAAGAAAGGATATTATGATTAAAAAACATTTCTATACTTGGAAAGATATAGAAACAATGTGTACAAGTATTGTTACACAGATGTATAAAGATGACTGGCGTCCTGACTACATAGTTGGTATCACACGCGGTGGCAACATACCAGCTACTATAATTAGTAACATGACTGGTATACGTTGCGAAGCTCTTAAAGTAAGTTTGAGAGATGATGATAAAGATAGTGAAAGTGCTTGTTGGATGGCAGAAGATGCCTTTGGATATTTAGAAGCAGGCCAAAAAAATATTTTATTAGTAGACGATATAAATGATACAGGTGCTACTTTTAACTGGATAGTAAATGACTGGGAAAGTAGTTGTTTACCTGACGATACACACTGGAGAAATGTATGGTGTGAAAATGTAAGATTTGCAGTGCTAACGGATAATTTAGCAAGTGACTTTAAGTTCAAAGTTAATTATGCATGCCATGAAGTAAATAAAGCTGACGATGATGTTTGGTTAGTATATCCTTGGGAGAATGTTGGTGTATATGCGTGAAGACTTAATGGTGCAACAACAGGTTAAATCTTTGTGGCAACATATGGTGGGAGTAATATGTCTAAATCAAACTAGTAGACATCAGGTAAAACGTGTATTGCCAGAATTTTTTAAACACTGTCCTACTCCGCAAAGTTTACTTAAAACAGGTCCAAAAATACTAAAAGAAATTTTAAAACCATTAGGTATGGTAAATGTAAGAGAAAAAAGAATTAGACAGATGTCTAAAGATTTTTTAACTTGGGACGGTGAAGATGCTACTAAATTATATGGCATCGGAAAGTATGGTAGTGACAGCTATAGATTATTTTACAAAAAAGAAATCCCAGAAGATGTAAGTGATCATGAATTAAAAAGATATATTAAGGAAGAATTTAAATGATAGGACCTTGGACAGATATAGTAATTGAAACAAGAGACTATATAGTTTATAAAGATGGCTTTCCGGTCACGGAAGGACATGTTTTATTTGTTCCTAAATCAGAAGATTGGGAACATTTGAGTAAATGTTATAAAGCCGCATATGCTTGGGGGTACGATTGGGTACAATCTGGATACTGCGATGCTTATAACATTGGACAAAATTGCGGTAAGGAAGCAGGACAAACTGTAGACTATCCGCATGTACATCTTATTCCAAGACGTAAAGGAGATATGGAAGACCCTAGTGGAGGAGTAAGACACGTGATTCCTGCTAAAGGTAATTATAAAAGTGATTCACTAGGTGAAGAATTTTTAGAATACTTGGAAGGAATGTAATCTAGCAAAAACAGAAGGAGAAACAGATGGCTAAAGCTGGAGATTTAATAATACAGGCTGCAAAAGCACAAGCAGAAGGCGAGCTTGCAGTACATCAAGCAAATATTGAAGTTTATAGAACAATGCCTGCAGGAATCGGTGAACATAGTGATGTTACTGAAGCAGTAATAGCAGAATTAGACAAAATGGCTGCGGCACAAGATCGTTTGGATATGATAGAAAAATATTTTAGTGCTTGACAAAAACCTAAATATATCATATAATAAAACAATGATGAGACATCCTCGTCTATAACTCGGAGAATAAAATTGAGCAAAAGCAAACAAATTAAAGCCCGCCTAGAAGATGCAGGTATCCGCTACTGGGCGGGTGATAATATTTCTGAAGTATTACAAAAAGGTGATAAAGAAGAATTAATCCAAGAAGCTACAGAAGCATTTGAGAATGTTTTAGATAAACTTCTTATTGATCGACATAACGATCCTAATTCGCAGGGTACTCCAAGACGCCTTGCTAAGATGTATTTTAATGAATTAATGTCTGGACGTTATGATACTATTCCGCCAGCAACGGCATTTCCAAATGATACTGAAGAACGTTATGAAGGCATGCTTGTAGTACGTTCAGAACTTAAAAGCATGTGTTCGCATCATCATCAACCAGTAGCAGGTGTGGCATACATTGGTATTATTGCCGCAGAAAAATTAATTGGTCTTTCTAAATATACAAGAATTGCACAATGGTGTGCAAGACGTGGAACACTACAAGAAGAACTTAACAATGTTATTGCTAACGAAATACAAAAAGCAACAGGAACAAAAAACTTAGGAGTCTATGTACAAGCAACACATGGTTGTTGCGAAAACAGAGGTATTATGGCTACTAGTAGTCTTACACAAACAACTGTGTTACGTGGTGCATTTTATGACGATCCAAGCACAAAGAAAGAGTTTTTTGATAATATTAAACTGCAACAAGGATTTGTTTGTAGATGAAACTAAGATATAGTGAAGCATTTTATTCAGTGCAAGGTGAAGGTAAGTTCGTAGGAGTACCTAGTGTATTCCTACGTACCTTCGGTTGTAACTTTCGTTGTATGAACTTTGGTACTAATGAAACTAAGGATCGTTGGCAACAACACAAAGAAGGAAATAGATACAATGCAGAAGTAAAACAACTTATTGATGATAAAGTACATTTGACTACAGAAAAGTTTGAAGATTTACCTATCATTCATACAGGTTGTGACACATATGCAAGTATCTATCCAGAATTTAAACACTTTAATAAACTTGCTGAAGTTGAAGAAGTTGTAGATCATCTATTAAGTTTATTGCCAGAGGGTAAATGGACAATGGATAATGGTCAAGATATTCATTTGATCATGACAGGCGGTGAGCCTTTGTTAGCGTGGCAAAGGCTTTATATTGAATTATTCGAACATCCACGCATGCAGGATTTAAAAAATGTTACATTTGAAACAAATACTACACAAAAATTACACCCTGATTTTAAAAACTATCTCGAAAGTCAAGACAGATTTGCAGTTACTTGGAGTTGTTCCCCAAAACTATCTGTTTCAGGAGAACCTTGGGAAACTGCTATATTGCCTGATATTGCTAGTGAATATAACAGTGTTAACGGTAGTGACCTTTATCTTAAGTTTGTCGTCGCTACTGATGATGACTTTGACGAAGTTACTAAAGCTGTCAACGAGTATAGGTCAGCGGGTGTGGATTGCCCTGTGTATCTTATGCCATTGGGTGGCAGATCAGAAGAATATACTCTCAATGTTAAAGACGTTGCCGAAGCATGTATGGAGCGAGGTTGGCGCTTCACACCAAGGCTCCACATCAGCTTATTCGGGAATGCCTGGGGAACCTAGGTATGACAATGAATATAAAAATGAACAGCATAAAAAGGCAATGCAGGCTGAAATAAAAGAAGATCCTTCAGATGCATTAAGAAAGGCAGGATTATGAAAAATTTTATTAAAAAAATAACTGGACTTGACAAAGAACAAGAAAAGTTAGATGCTGACAAAAAAGAACTTGCTAAACAAGAAGAAGAACTTTTAAGTAAACGAGATCCTAAGGCATATGCTACACGTAAAAAACAACCTTGGGTTGGTGTACTTGATGTAAAAGTAAATGAAAAAAATGTAAGAAATGGCTTTTTTGAATTAGATTGGAACAAATATTTTATCGAACAACTTATAAATGCAGGTTACGGTGTAGCTAATGATCCTGAAGAAGAAATAGTAGATAGATGGTTTAGAGATATAGTTGGCAATATTTTGGAAGATGAAGGACTTGACAAAGAACGTGGATCGGGTTATATTAATGTTGTACCAATAAGTAAAGGAAAGAGTGAAATAAGTTGACACAAATAGAATACTTTGGTTTATTAGAAGGAATGCAAGGTCAGACGATGCCTTATGAGCTCGATTGCCTAGTACAAGAACCTATTCCTGCACTAAAGTATTTGCGTAGTTTAGCTGAATTGAAAAGCCTTATGTGCCCTGTGGTGCAAGATTACTTGCAAAATGTATTTGTTATAACCAGTCCATTAGATTGGACTATACGTAGATTAGATAATAATAATTTTGAAATCTTAAACGACAAAAAAGGTAAACCTTTAGATGGTTTTATACAAATAGGAGGTGCAGAACCAGGACTATTGTATGGACAACCTATGATACATTTTAATTTGCAATATCATTTTATAACAAATACACCAAACGTGATAATGGAAGTATTAGATGTGCCTTTGGTAGATATTCGGTTGCAAAATGTTATAGGAGAGTATAATATTAGTAAATGGATACATCCTACAAACTTTTGTTTTTTTATGAGTAAAGATGTAGATACAATTAGTTTTAAACGTGGTGATCCGTTAATGGCTGTAAAATTTAGAACAAAAGATAGGGTGAAACTTATAGAAGTGCTTAATACAGATAGAAGAGATAAGATACGTGATGAAGCACAACGTGGTATGAGTATAAAAGATTACTACCCTAAGATACCATTAAAAGAAAGTTTTAATCTGTTTACAAAAAGAATGAGGAATCTTTGGCAATGAGTACATATATTCTTGTAGATACTGCAAACACATTTTTCCGTGCCCGTCATGTTGTGCGGGGAGATCTTGACACAAAAGTTGGTATGGCACTACATATCACTCTTAACAGTATTAAAAAAGCATGGAAAGACTTTGATGCTGATCATGTTGTATTTTGTTTAGAAGGACGCAGTTGGCGTAAAGATTATTACGAACCTTACAAACGCAATAGGCAAGAAACACGTGATGCGATGACTCCTTCCCAACAAGAAGAAGATACAGTTTTTTGGGAAATATTTGATGAATTTAAAGATTTTGTCCATACAAAAACTAATTGCACAATGATACAACATCCACAGTTAGAAGCAGATGATCTAATTGCAGGCTGGATACACAATCATCCTAAAGACAATCATGTGATTATAAGCACTGATGGTGACTTTGCACAACTAATTGCACACAATGTTAAACAGTATAACGGTGTAAGTAACACAACTATTACACATGAAGGATATTTTGATGATAAAGGCAGAGAAGTAATAGATAAAAAAACTAAACTGCCAAGAGAAAAACCTAACCCTGAATGGCAACTATTTGAAAAATGTATGAGAGGCGATACAAGCGATAATGTTTTTAGTGCATATCCAGGTGTACGTAAAAAAGGCACACGTAATAAAGTTGGATTACTAGAAGCATTTGCAGATAAAAATACCAAAGGTTATAACTGGAATAATCTTATGCTACAACGTTGGGTAGATCACAACGGAAAAGAGCATCGTGTATTAGATGATTACAATAGAAACGTGACACTATGTGATCTAACTGCACAACCTAATGAAGTAAAAGAAATAATTAATAATACCATTAGTACAGTAGAAACAAAAAATATAACGCAGGTAGGTATGCGTTTATTAAAGTTCTGTGCTAAATGGGATATGCAACGTATCG
>MDTE01205289.1_pt1 | contig 15918 bp, 13 predicted proteins | sample 811231 | NCBI WGS metagenome assembly MDTE01 (sample SAMN05326651, study PRJNA326480) | marine metagenome | isolation source: seawater | place: Indian Ocean: Red Sea | collected 2010
AGGCCTTCTTGAAATATTTCGGTCGAATCACTTGCATTTGAACCCGGCACACGCCCACCCACATCGGTGTGGTGGCAGATTACCACCGCAAACGCCAGCAACTCATCGCCGGAGAATAAGGGCATAAACATAAAGATGTCAGGAAGATGCATTCCGCCTTGATAGGGGTCATTTAAGACGACGGCATCCCCCTCTCTCAAATTCCCTTTATATCTCTCCAACACTACCTGCATCGCCTCGGGTACAGCCCCGAGATGAAGTGCAATGGTTTTAGCCTGAGCAATCATTCGCCCTTCGCTATCGCAAATCGCTGCAGAGTAATCCATCACATCTTTGACAATTTCGGAGCGGGCAGTCCGTAACACGGTATACGCCATCTCATCGACGATCGCGTCCAATCCATGCTTAATTACCGCGAAGGTCACTGGGTCAACGTTTACAGTCATGGGGTATCACCGACCAGTTCAGAAGGTACCGAAATAACGACGCTACCACATTTGTCAGTCACCGCTCCGCATTCGGGCGGGACTACAATCGTAGTGTCATAGGATTCCAATATAGCTGGGCCTTGGACTTCAGTCGCTTCAATTGCCGATCGGGGATAAACGACCGTAGATATGAGCTCTCTAGTGGAGTCAAACCATACGTTTCGAAACGACTCAGGAACCTCCCCAGAAGTCACTCCGGATTGCCCTTCCGCAAACCCCACACGATGTCGTCGGATTCCGAAAGCACTCAACCGAATATTAACGAGCTCGACGGGTTCATTATTCTGATACCCATATGTCTCTAAATAAGCCGCATGAAATGCGTTGGAGAGGCTTCCTAAGCCACCCTGTTCAATGTCTTCCGGATTAAACGCGACATTTAACTCGGATGATTGGCCGAAATAATGTAGGTCCGCGCTAAACTGCAGTTGTCTATCTACCTCACCAAACCCATCTTTTTGCAACCGTTCAGTACCACTCTCGCGCAGTCGTTCGATTACATCCATCAGATTCGACGCTTTGATTCGATCTAACGGCCGGAATAGATTCTCTACAAAATTGTGTTCAACGTCGGCTCCCAGCATCCCTACCGCTGAAAACACTCCCGACATCACAGGAATGATTACTTTTGAAATACCAAGCAGCGCCGCGACATCCACTGCATGTGCTGGACCGGACCCTCCAAAAGCAAACAGTGTCATATGACGTGGGTCGCGACCCCGCTCAATCGTCACTGAACGTATCGCGCGTGCCATCGCTACGTTGACAATCTGCCGAATACCCGCCGCCGCTTCGATGAGGCTTAAGTCCAACGGCTCAGCGATATGCCGGCGAATGGCCGTTGCTGCATTACCGGCATTAATCAAAACGCTTCCGCCCGCAAGGCTATCCTGATTCAGAATGCCTAAGGCGACGTTAGCATCCGTTACGGTAGGACGTTCATTACCCAGTCCATAGCATACTGGCCCAGGCTCCGCCCCTGCCGAAATCGGACCGACCTGCAATAAACCACCCTCGTCTATCCACGCGATAGAGCCACCGCCTGCGCCAACCTCGGCAATATCGATGGCTGGGACCTTCAACATATATCCGCCGCCCTTTATAAAGCGGCTGGGTGTGGACATACCATCTCGAAATTCATATTCCGAGGTAATTGTCACGTCCCCGCTTTCTATGATGGAGGCTTTAGCGGTAGTACCTCCCATATCGAAGGCGATAGCATCCAAGCAATCAATCTCACGCCCAAGCCGCATCGACCCAATCACCCCTCCGGCCGGGCCTGACCCAACAGCGAAAACTGGCTTTTCCATGGCGGTTTCTATTTTCATCATGCCACCCGATGACGCAATCACCAGAATCGGCGCATCCATCCCGGCATCGGCTAGTTCTATCGCCAATGACTCCAGATAGCGTTGCATACCTGGCAAGAGATACGCATTAACCACCGTCGTAGAAGTCCGTTCATATTCCTTAATTTCCGGTAATACGTCGCAGGATGCTGTAACCCGTAATTGAGGGAAAGCGCTCCGCAAAAGCGCCTGGGCCCGACGCTCATGTTCGGCATTGATACAGGAGTGGAGAAAACACACGGCCGCAGTCTCAACGCCTTCCTTCACGAGACGACTACCCGCAGCGATCACGCTTTCTTCATCTAGCGGAATGACAACCTCACCATTGGCGGCCATTCGTTCAGTAACCTCGACCCGATAACGTCTCGGCACCAGCGGGCTGGGTTTATCCCAGGCAACATCAAACATGGTCGGCGTTCGAATGCGACCAATTTCTAAAACGTCTCGAAAGCCTGTTGTTGTAATCAGTCCAGTTTTACCACCCCGTTTCTGAAGAATGATGTTTGAACCGACAGTCGTTCCATGCACAACTTCCGTAATATCCGAAAATGCCAGATTTAGGTCATCGAGCAGTTGCCGCAATCCCGTTACAACAGCAGCCCCTGGCAATGCCGGGGTGCTTGGGACCTTTCTGACATGTGCCTGTCCATCACTAACCTGTGCGACCAGATCAGTAAACGTGCCTCCGATATCACAGGCTATTTGAACAGTATATTTCCCGACCATATGCCCTGTTCATCCATTCCTAACCACCAACCATCGCAATCACGACAACACCCGCCGTAACCATAAAAACGCCGGCCACCAATCGCCGAGACACTCGCTCTGCTCCCAAGATCCACACCGACAGCAAAGTAAATACCGGGTACGACGCGATAATAGGAGAAATTACCACTACGCGACCTATCATTAAGGCTCCGTACATACTGATAATAGCGAAGGCGATGAACAAACCCGAATAAAAGAAATGCTTAAGACCATTAGTCGGGACGCTCCGAGGTAACTCGCCATAACGCACTCGAATAAATATCGTCATACATACCATACCCACAGAAAATGCGACAAAAGTTGCCATAAATGGGTTGGGTAACAACTCTAAGCCCCATTTGCCAATTACGTGCGTCGATCCTCTGATTACCGCCGCGATACTAGCGAAAATCAGCGCAACGCGCATAATCCGGGCTAGTCGGTGACCATCAAAGGTTAAAATGATTACCCCGGCCACGATTGCGATCGTCGCTAACCCGACCCCAATCGTAAGATTCTCTTGCAAGAACAGCACCGCCCCAAGCGTTGAAAAGAATGGGGCGGTAGCGGCGAGCGTCGAAGCAACGGTGGTACCAGCACGTTTTAGTGCCTCAAGAGAGGCGTACATAGATAGATATGGGTGAATAAGACCCGCTAACACAAATATCCAAAAACCCGCGGTAAACCAGTCTTCAGATCTCATCCATAGCGGACCCAGTAATAAACACACCAACCAGGTTGTCGCCATCGTAATGAGACACCCAGTTTCCGCGTTAACAAACTGGAGACCCCGTTTGGCCGGAAGCGCAGAGATTCCGAATAAAACCGCGGCCAGGACTCCCAATAGCGGCGCGCTGACATTACTCGACAAATTTAGGAGATTCATGTCTACATCACCCACCGCAGGGCAAGGCAAACAAGAACCAGACTCGAATCAAAACGACGACACATTGAGACCCGTGTGGCCTTGCGCAACCACAAAGTTCGGATCACACCAATGATTCAGACTTACCCGGAATAGATCTGAATCTGGACCGGGGTAGGCTCACCACCGGCGGCATTATTAAGCCGTTCCGGACAGTTAGATAAAACAGCCAGTACATCTTGATCAGCCAGCAGACTTACATAATCACCCGCCTTGGAAAGGCCAGGAGAGATACCCAGCGCACCGGACGCTTCAACGGGAACGTACATAAAAAAATTTATATTGGCAGCAACATCTTTCTCGGTAAGGCCGTGCTTCGATAGCTCCAACTCAAAGTTGCCCTGACAACCTTTGCCATTATTCTCTCCAAAGCGAACATCATCCACCTCTACAGAGCAACATCCGTAAATCGTATCGTGGGAACCGCACGTATCCTCAACAACGGTCATCAGTTTATTTGCTTTAACGGACCACAGCCCAGCACCCTTACCGAGATAAATATTGCCATTCAATTTGATGGTATTGGCAGCGTTGTAACGGTCGGAACTGTCGTGTTCGTTATAACAAAGAAAATCAATGGCCTGTTGTCCCTTCAGATCTATTAGGCGAAGAATTTCTCCGGACTTAATCACACCACTCCAGGGTTCGCCCACAGGGACCACCGTATCTTCCCTAATAGCGCGGCCCGCAACCGCATTGTCATTCATGTTTGACTGAACCCCTTAAACCTGTAGTTCCGTAACATCGGGAAGGTTCCCGGCTTTATCCAGAGGAAGTGGCCGTGGTTCACTGAGTATCTCGATTTCATTGCTTTGGCGTGCCTCATTCAGATACGCCACGGAACATTCCAGTTCAGACACCTCCAAAGTGTTATGAATCCACATCACCTTAGTATCTGGAACTGCCGTTAATCCCATTTCTGGCAATGTCGCTTCCAACACTTCCTTATCTGTTTGGTAATGCAAGGGGATCATCGCGCCGGTCGGACTACCGCCAGTAATACAATTACGGCGTGTAATAGCGACATCCATCGCATCTACTGCCCTCGTTAAGGCAAATTCCGCCATACCAATGCCAGTCGCGTTACCATGTGTTTCCTCAGTCAGGCCACGTAGAAAAATGGTTCGTACTTTTGGCCACTCATCATCCCCCGCCCGGTGTTCCAGAAACTTTCTTCCAACCACATTCGAATCCATTCCAGAGCCGCTAATATTCTTACCAATTTGATCTACTACTAGCAGATCTGCCTGCTTGAAAGGCAAACGCGGCATCCATTGCTTCGCGAGGACAAGCAATTCTTTTTCCCGCTCTTCAAATTCATTAGGCCCAACCGCCGTTATCCTGGCAGTTTCGTCATAGCCATTCTCAACAATAGCCAACCCTGCAACAATACGGCACTTCGACAAAACCTCTTTAGCTACGCTACGCACAATCTGTCCAAAACTGTGGTCTTTAATGGCTCGATGGTAAGTCTTGGCTCCCTCGTACTTACCTAAACCAATTAACATCATCTTCATTAGGCCGCTTTCAATATCTCCAACAAAAGTGGTGTGAGGTTTCACTCGGCCGCAGACGACGACGTGATCCGCTCCGTAGGCATTCTTATCAAAATGAACCGGAAATCCTTCCTTAGCATCGCAGACAATCACCGTCTCCATGCTTGAACGAATAGGACACCCCACATAGTCCTCCGTTATCCCATAACCCTCAACAATGCCCTGCTGACCCTCGGCCGTCGCACCGCCGTGACTACCCATTGCCGGGACCACAAATGGCTCGGCACCCAATCCTTTCAAGTGATCAACAATCGACTTGATAATGATATGAATATTCGCGATACCACGACTGCCAGCAGTAATAGCGACAGATTCTCCAGGCTGAATAGTCGTATCCAAATTCAATCGTGACAATTCAGATGCAACCTCACTCGGGATATCCTCTACCACCGGACGATCGAACTTTTGACGAATACGAAAGATTTCAGGATATTCGGACATGCTAGCCTCTCTGCAGAATCTGGCGTTTTATGATCATTGGCCGGCTCTCTCTACCCTAAGTCAATAGCATTGCAGGTGGCCGGTGCAGTCATTATAGGCAAAATACGGACGTGTCGTACTCATTCACTGGTACATTTCAGTGTCATTCCACCATCCACCACGATCTCGGCACCGGTAACATAACGGGCTTCATCAGAAGCCAAAAAGACAACCGCATTCGCTACGTCCCAAGCTGTTCCCATAAAACCCATTGGTATTCGGGCATTACGCTTCGAGATTAGCGCCTCAACATCGCCTCCAGTTTGCTGACCGGCGAGGTAAGCGTGGACCATAGGTGTGTCCATTTGGCCAGGAATTACGGTATTACAGCGAATCCCGCGGGAGGCAAATTCGAGCGCGACCGATTGGCTAAACCGGGAAATCGCCGCCTTAGCAGTTTGATAGGCGATCTGTTGCTGACCCGTAAAAGTCAAACCCGAAGTTGATCCAATATTGATAATCGACCCGCCCTTGAAGCGGAGCATTTGTGCAATAACCTTACGTGTAACAAGGAAGACATGTTTCAGATTGACGTCGATTTGGGCATCCCAGGCAGCTTCGTCTAACTCCATAATCCCTCCGGCTAACGCTCCACCTACATTGTTATACAACACGTCAACTTTACCGAATTCCTGACAACATTGGTTCACCATGGCATCGACAGACTCGGGGTCCGTCACATCCGCTTCATAGGCCAAACAATGCCCCCCCTCATTCTCAATGATCCTTTGTGTAACTCGCGCCGAGGTTAAATCTCTATCAACAGCAAAGACTTTCCCACCTTCGCGAGCAAAGAGCACCGCACTCGCTTTACCATTGCCCCATCCAGACCCAATTGATCCGGCACCGGTCACTAGAACAACTTTTCCCTCCATTCTTTTTCCCATGGCAATTCTCCTATTCGATATTTACAAATCGTTTCGTATATAGTGGGCCGGGCTATCGGAACATCAATCCGAGTGAGCTCCGTGCCACCGTTGTAATCACCACCTGTTTCGGATCACCGTACCCCTTATGTCACACAAGCAGTTCTACGGATACCATATCGTTACCGCGAGTAGCGTAATACAGTTAATGTATCTGGGCGGCGTGTTTACCTACGGCGTTTTGTTCCGACACCTAGAGGCTGAGTTTGCTTGGCTGCCCGGTAATCCTCATCCGCTTCCGGTGGCAGCGTTGATATCAGGCGCCGGTTCCATGATGTTCTTTTTTATGGGAACACTCAGCGCCGTAATGGGTTTTCTTAGTGACCGACTGGGACCGAGGATAGTGATGACTGCTACCACCGCCTCGTTTGGCATCGGCTTTCTACTACTCTCGACGATATCCGCACCGTGGCAGCTTTACCTGTACTACGGGCTTTTGTGTGGCATCGGTATGGGGGCGCACGACGTTGTCCTTCTGTCTACAGTAGCCCGCTGGTTCACGAAATATCGTGGCATCATGGCTGGGATCGTCAAAGCCGGCGCGGGTGTTGGACAAGTGCTTGTACCCGTTGGCGCGGCATATTTAATCACGCACTACGACTGGCGTGATGCGGTGCTTATGATAGGCACTACCCTCTTGATCGGCATGGTACTAACATCCCAATTTCTTCGCCGGGATCCCCGAATGTATTCCCAGCTGCCACTCGGGGAAGACAACAATTCAGACACAGCGCTGCCAAGTGAAACTGGCGCGACCGTTCGACAGGCCCTCGGACATTATCAATTTTGGTTGCTCTGCTTTGCCAAGTTAGCTGATTTCTACTGTGTTACAACCATCATGGTTCATATCGTTCGCTACGGCCAACTTGAAGGCCTGAGCCCTGGGGTCGCGGCCATATTGATTGCCTGTGTCGGAGGATTCAGCATCATCGGACGCCTCGCGTTTGGCCTGTTATTCGACCGCCTCGGAACCCGTCTCTCTTTAAATATTTGCTTTAGTCTTCTGCTTTTTAGCGTTATTTTGCTGCACCAGATAGAGCGCCCTGAACTTCTTTTTGTCTTCACATTTTTTTATGGCATCCCCCATGGGGGCTTTTTCGTGATCGCCTCACCCAGTATCGCTGAATACTTTGGCACGCGCTCACACGGATCTATCCTTGGTCTTGTATTCTTTGTTGGTACGGTGGGTGCTGTCGGCGGACCCATCATCACCGGTTGGACCTATGATGTTACGCAAAGCTACGACGTCAGCATACTGTTACTCATCGGTTTAGCATTTGTGGGGTTATTGCTCACGCTGTTTCTACGCCCTATCAAATCGAACTGGTCGACCACCGCTTCACCGTAAATCATAGCCGCAGAACGTGACAGTCATACTGCCGCCATGGCCCGTCGTGATTTGAGATAGGTGGGCCAATCGGTACGCGGTCTCCAGCCCAGGAGTTCAAACGCTAACCGATTATCAAAGACACTTGCCCTGCTTTGTCTTGCATAAAAGGCGTCATCTATTTCTCTTGGCGAATCTCCAAACGTAGTCTTGATATAAGTCACAGTGTCATCAGCAATAAATGTATCGTCTGAACTGACGTTAAAGGTATGGAATCCAGGCAGCGCAGCCTTTAGCGCACAAAGAAAACACTCCGCAACGGATTCTGGATCAACCCACGATCGTAGAATCGGCAATGGTTCTACCCACTCACTGGAATGTCGACGGTCTACCCGCTGCAAAAGGATATCTCGCTCTTGGTACTCTGAAGCCATTTGCTCAAGCAAATTATCAAATGCCACGAAACAAGGCCGCAACACCGTTACCGATACGTCTCCCTTTCGACTAAACGCCTCCGCAATTAATTCCGTCACCTGTTTACTTAACCCATACGCGGTGCTCGGCTGGCAGCGCTGTGCTTCGGTAATCGGTAGGCTTTGCGGAGCCCCTAAACGACTGGATTGACTAAATCCGTAAACACTGCTGCTAGAACAAATCACGAACTGCCTGATTCCAGCTGAGTATCCGAGTTCCAGTACGTTCCATGCTGCCATGGTATTGGTTTCATAAAATGCGTGATCAGATGCATCAACAGAAGCATCAATCGCTGCGAGGTGAATAATGGCGTCATGTCCAAAGAGCGCCTTGCTAAGCATTCCTCTGTCAAGAACATCAATCGGAACGCCATCACTATCGCCCCTACTCTGTTTGTCAATGATAGTTAGATCACAACTATCTGATAACTTGTCCGCGATATGCCTTCCGAGGCGTCCTGCACCTCCCGTAATTGCCACCTGAGTACGTTTCATAGGACTTCCATTAAGACGGCGACATAATAATCTTGTCAATATTGAAGTCGCCGACTTACCCTATTGTGTAACGGTTTACCTTGAATTAGCCGTCGCGCGTTTTCAAAAACCAAATCCAACGTGCGTGGGGTGTAATAACTCTCATCATCTGAGGAACAATGCGGCGTAATCAATAGATTTGACGCCTCCCACAGCAGAGAGTCCTTCGGCAAGGGTTCCGGCGTAAACACATCCAGGACCGCGCTTAGTTCTCCCTTATTTAGCCGAACTCGCAACGCTTCGTAGTCCACTAAACCGGCGCGGCTGTAGTTCACCAATCCGGCACCCGCTTTCATCAAATCCAACTCGCCCGCCCCCATGAGCTGATCTGTTTGAGTGGTATGCGGCGCACTAATCAACACAAAATCGGCTCTCGGTAAAATAGTCTGCAACTCAGCGGCCGTATACATTTCATCTACCCAGCGACGTGGTTTACCAGAACGCCGTATTCCAAGCACGTTTAAACCGACCGACTTTGCCCAGCGGGCAACGGCGTGACCAATGTGTCCCACTCCTATAATCAAAAGTGTCTTTCCTGACAGAGAACTGCTGAAACACTGCGCCCAACGTCCCCTGCGTTGATTAGTCACCATCTCGGGCAGCCGATTATTCAGCGCCAAAATCGCCATCATGACGTATTCCGTTGCCCTTTCACCGTGTACGCCCCGACTGTTTGTCAAAGTGATCTGTTTGGGCAGATCCTGTAAAGGCATCCAATGGTTGATTCCAGCGCCGTGTACGTGAATCCAACGTAAGTTTGGGGCTCGTTCGGAGAGCCGTTCACGCGGCAAGTCCCAACAAAACACTGCATCTGCGCTCTGGAGATGTTCATCAAGTCCACGTCCGTCATAACCGACGGTTACGCGGACTCGATCAACCAAGTCCGGTGCTCGATTTAAAGCCGCCGTCACCCTATCACTAGATGCTTCAAAAACCGGGCCAAGAGTACTGGTGTTTTCCACATGCAAATGTAGCGACCTCGATTCCTGATCCATTTCTTCCTCCCAATTTTCGTGTTTTTGGTTTCTTCCCTCTTGTTGTAACATTAATTATCGGAAACACCCACACCATTACCCAGAACAACCTGCAAATGCACCCTATTGATCTATTCAACCCCGATCATTATGTTGACGTGCGCCGCCCTCTCACAGAAGCATCGACGTTGCCGTCCTGGTGCTATACCAACGTTGAGTTCTACCAGAGAGAAGTCGAAACCATTTTTTTGAAACACTGGAATTTTGCTGGACGGTTAGACCAATTACCGAATATTGGTGACTTCATCACCATTGATTTCTTTGGCGAATCAGTGATCGTAATTCGTGGAAAAGATGACGTTGTTCGAGCTTTTGCCAACGTTTGTCGTCACCGTTCAGCCCGACTATTAAACGGAAACGGTCATTGCAGAACCATCGTCTGCCCCTACCATTCCTGGGTTTACGGATTGGACGGTCGCCTCATCCGAATGAAAGGAATGGAGAAAACTGTAAATTTCAATCCGGAGGAAAACAATCTTCGAGAATTAAAGACTGAAATATGGGCTGGATTTATTTTTATCACGTTTTCTCCCGAGATTGGCCCACTCGTAGAGTATTTAGGCGATCTTGCTGAACACTTTGAACCATACCAGTTCTCTTCCATGCGATGCGTTCGACAAAAACGGTACGATCTAGAGTGCAACTGGAAACTCTATATAGAAAACGCGATGGAGGATTACCATACCGCTACGGTCCATAGAGGCTCAATAGGAAATCAGGACTGCGTTCCCGTAGACACGCATGGGCAATGGAGCGCTATACACCTACAGGCCCCTGCAACCATCGCCGTATTACCCGAAGACAATACCAGTCTGCCTCACATCGAAGGCCTATATGGACTAGCGGAGCAAGGCACTTACTTTTCCGTCATTTATCCCGCCACCTTTTTTGCAACCCACCAGGACTGCATGTGGTGGCTGCAATTACTACCCCAAGCGGTAGATCGCACAACGGTTGTTATCGGTTCCTGTTTTCCCGAATCAACAATCCAACGCCCAGATTTTGAATCTGAAGTACAAAAATACTATAGACGTTGGGATAAAGCTTTATCTGAAGATAATGCGGTGTCCGAATGGCAACAGAGGGGCCTTAGTTCATCAATGAGCCGCCCCGGCCGATTATCCGACTATGAGCCTGGAGTGCACTGGATAGCAAACTGGGTGCTGGACCGAGTACTCGCCGCTACTTAACACCGCGGTTTAGGATACGTATCTCTCTCGGTAGGCTGCGACAGCTTGTTGAAAACACTCCACCGGAGCTGTCAAGACTCCTGCCCCGATTTGGCCTCCATCTTTACCAGCAACTCCGATATCCATCACCGGGCTCTGTCCGCTTTCAACGACACGAAAAATGTCAATTCCAGTCGGTGTTCCACGATAGGAAAAATATGGAATTCGATACTCCGGATGTTCCCCCAATGTGATCTGATACATCGCGAGATTCATCTGAATCATGTGGTCGACACTCCCACCCTGATATTCTTGTAAAGGAAAAGCCGCAGCCTGAGCGAAGCCCCCCAACCCTGCAGTTTCATTAATGGTGCTTTCACCTCCCATAAACTCAATTTCACTGTCATCGTGATTAGGAAACAGTTTCGCTGCGACCGGCGGCAATTTGGCAGAAAACCAACCATCGCCAAGACCACTGACTCGAATCGAAAAATCGTGGCAATTAAATGCCATGGCAGTCACCATACTTGATCCTTCTACTCCATGAGCGGAATCACTCGCCGCCTTCGACGCTGCCATAGACAAGCGCAAGAAGAAGTAGTCACCTCCACTAAGATATTCATACAATTTATTAGCTGAAGTCTCGGCAGCCTTGGTCTCTTTCATCAAAGCTGGAAAAACTTTTTGATTAAATAAAAGGGTAGCCGCCGTATTTCTGCTGTGTAACTCATCTCCCATATGTAAAGCACGCTTGATAATGGGACTTAACTCCACACCACCGGACGCTCTGATTACTCGACCCAATATTGGCGCGATCTCGTCCTGCAAATAAATCAAATTGTCCCTAACTTTTTGATTGTAAACACCATAATTCAAGCGAAACGGTGATTTACCCTCGAATAAGTTGCAGAAGCTTCGATTGCCCGATACCGGATTATCAACAACAAACACCGGCATCGATGCCGTGTAGATACCGGCAAGCGATCCCACGCAACCATAATCATGACAGCCAGCGACAACAATTTCACCACTACGGATTTTCTCTTCAGCAGCCAACGGATTCGACGCTAAGCCTTCATACTCCGCAGCCCCTAGCACCGCGGCCCGCTGCCCCCCGTAATACCGTTCCCATGGCATGGACGCGCCGGAAGTCAATATGATATTCCGAGCCATTCCCGGCACGACATCAATTGCCGGCTGAACATCGATGACGACAGGTGCGGCGCCACTGATCTTGGCAAAAGCTTTCCTGTTGGCGGATTCTCTCATCACACCGAACGCTCCTGAATCGCTGACCTCAAGCTGCCGTTAAAACATGGTTCCATAACGCTCTCGCTCCCAATCAGAAACATGATTATGGTATGCATTCCATTCATTCCGCTTGAAGTCGACAAACGCTTCATACATGGATGGTCCAAATGTTTCCTGGCTCAGCGGATCGGCAGCGAATGCTTCGACAGCTTCCAACAGTGTTCGCGGGAGTACATCAATCGCTAGCTTATTAAGCTCTTCCGGAGACCGTTCATACATGTTTTCGAAATGCGGTTCACCTGGGTCCAGCTCTTCGCGAATACCCTCCAGACCAGCTCGTAACATCATCGCGGCCGCCAGATAAAGATTACACGCGATGTCGGGCGCACGGCATTCCACTCGGTTTCCCTGCGATGGGATACGAAACATATTCGTACGATTATTGCCCCCGTAACAAATATATATAGGGGCCCACGTGAACCCCGACATGCTACCCTGGATAACAAGGCGTTTGTAACTATTGACCAGTGGCGCGGCGACTGCACAAATCGCCTTCGCATGCCGCAGGGCACCGGAAATAAACTGATACCCCAAAGTCGAAAGGCCACATCCACGGGGATCGTTCGCATCCTCAAACAGGTTAGTTCCAGTTTGACTATCGGCTAGAGACATATTGAAATGCGCCGCACTCCCGGTACGGTCACTCATCGGTTTAGGCATAAAACAGACAACCGCATCGTGTTTTCTCGCGATCTCATGAACCATATACCGAAAGAAGGTAAAGCGATCAGCCATTTCCAAGGCCTCAGTATATGCAAAGTCAGTTTCAAACTGCCCGGTCCCATCTTCATGATCGAATGAATAAACGTCCCACCCGAGCTTATTCATCGCGGTTACGATTTCATCGATGATCGGGTAATAGTCCAACAGAGTCCGAACGTCATAGGCGGACTTATCAAGCGCATCACGATCACTCACCGGAGAAAAAGAACCGTCTGATGTACGTCGAAAAATAAAAAACTCCGTTTCGATCCCTAAATTAAAACGAAACCCCATTTCGGCCGCTTCTTTTAACGCCCGCCTTAATATGTTTCGACTGCAAGCTTCAAATGGATCGCCCTTTAAATAGAGATCACTCGCAAACCACGCTACCTCATGATTCCACGGCAATATGAGGCCGGAGGCCATATCAGGCTGTGCGTTGACCTCATCTTCGTTAACACCTTGCGGCACGCCATCCAGCGCGGCTCCAGTGAACATCTCTGAGCCCGCTAACATTTGTTGCAGGTGATCGATCGGTACGGCCTTGGCCTTGGGTATTCCGTGCAGATCGACAAAACTCGCAAGCCCATACTTGACCCCTGACTCCTTCAGTTTGGCCGTCAAAACATCGGGGGAATCACTATTCTTAAACATATGGATTCTCTCTCCAATAGTTAATTTATCGAACGTTCTAACCACATGGTGGATGTAGGATTAGAAGAATAGGAACGCCACCCACCACCAATACGCCCACCACGACGCTCTCGCCTTATCCAAAAGATACCATGCCTACACCGAAAACTAACCATAGTGACTGCGGGTTAATATCGATAAATGTCGCCCGCCCCACTCTCAGTAATCACCATTTCACCTTTGGGGGAAAACGTCAGATTGGTCACGTGCTCACCGCCACACATTACGCGATGGGTGGGTATCCCCAAACGGTCGAAGGACCAAACACACCCGTTGCCAACGTGCGCTACATGAATGGTGTCATTAACGCCGCGCTCCATTCCATCCGGACCGCCTAAACCACCCGAGAGCTGTATAAATACTCCGACTTTGGAGACTGTGCCATCACTCATTAGGGGTAAGCGCCAAATAGCATTGGCCCTAGTCATTGCAACATACAGAAGCGACTCCGGTTCATTTAACATCAATCCATTCGGGCTAGGGCCTGTATCGATCAATAAATCCAATTTTTGGTCCAAAAGATCATATCGATACACACGGCCATTTGGCATCTGCATGCCCGACTGACCCTGATCAGTGAAATACAGATGGCTTCCGGCCCTGTTAACGATGACATCATTACATCCCCTGAAATGCTCGCTATGACGACCCTTAACTAAAGATGAAATAACCAAAGTCTTAGGATCAAGCACCAGGATACCTTGTCGATAGTCCGCAATAAAAATACGTCCGTCGGGGTGGACAGCCAACCCGTTAGGCCAACCGTCATATTCCGCCATCAACTCCCAGACCCCTGCTGGGGTGATTCTAAAGATGCGGCCGTAAGGAATATCCGTTAACCACAGATGTCCTGTGTTATCAAACACCGGACCCTCGAGAAAGCAGTCTGTCGCCCGCCCCCCTCGATTGGCATCACTCCACTCAGGAACAGTCTCCCGTTTCCTTAGCGCAGAAGGGACAGTCAGCCACCGCTTCGCGTAGACCACCTCCGGAGTTGGATAGAGTGACACCTGGAACCGACTGCGAGCAAACTCAATGAATGCGTTCTAGCGACGCAAAAAGGGCGGGGTCGCCCCCGCCCTTTCTGTGGTCCGACAACGCATCGCGCTGATTCTTATCTAAGGTTTGACCGTAGATAGGCCAAGAATTTCCCAATCCTGCATACCACCGCGATACCATTTGATCTTATGAGCGGGATAACCCACTTTCAATAAGTTCTTAATGTTATTCGGTGACTGTCCGCACCACATGCCATTACAAAAAAGGACCGCTGTCTTCGCTTCACTAAAATCGAACAAACCTTCACTTTCTTTCACGTTGAAAACATCCTGAAGAATTTCAGCAATTTCGATAGGGCTTGCTCCTTTTGCGGGGTTAAGCTTCGTCCACGGAACATTAATCGCACTCGCAATCGATCCGCGCTCCACCCAATTAGGTGTTCGAGAATCAACGAGTACAATAGAGCTATCCCCACCGCTCATTCGTGCCGCGTAATCCATCACTTCACGTTCCGCGATTGTTTCAACCCCTGGAGCCAAAATAGATGGTTGAATACAGAACGGCGGGCACGGTCTTGAGGTTTTTGCGAAAGCCGGGATAACTGTGTTCTTATTATCCTGATTCCGAGTAATCTCCACCGTCGCACCATTGTGTTTAACGCTAACTGACATTTGCCCAGGCGCAATGTTCACAGGCTTACCGGCATTAGCCGCAACCGGCAACGTGATAGTGACCGCAAGCGCGGCCGCACTTAAGACTTTCAAATGTTTCATTCAGAACTCCTCCACAAGAAATTGATTACTAAATCACGGGTAAATTGCAAGGTGTCGATATCTTATAATATGGTAGCTATATCAATACTACACTAGGTCCAACTGCCGCACTTAGCAGTCCGGCTCAGCGCAGGCCTCATCCGCTGGATGCACATCGCACCACGACTCACATGCCTCAGGATTTTCCTCGCACCATGTCTCAGGATCATCTCCCTCAGGCGGTCCCGCCGCGAGCGCTGTGACCATGAAAGCCATCAGCCCCAATACGCGGGCCCCACGTTGATACTGCTTAATCCAATCCATACGGCGCTTGATACTAGGTTCCACATCAATGCGATGCAAGCATTTGGCCCGAAATAATCAGTCTCCAAGCGGCTTATTCTCAGTTGGGATTTTCCCAATCTGACTAAAAGATCCCTGTTAGAGTTTCAC
>MDTE01033358.1_pt1 | contig 15917 bp, 14 predicted proteins | sample 811231 | NCBI WGS metagenome assembly MDTE01 (sample SAMN05326651, study PRJNA326480) | marine metagenome | isolation source: seawater | place: Indian Ocean: Red Sea | collected 2010
AATCTAAATGCAACTTTTAACAGCAACTCTCTAACTCCTAAAATTGCTTTAGGAATACCTCCAGGAGAGGAGAGAACTTTCACTTTCCAAGCTACAGCACAGGGTGATGAAAATGGAGTGTTGCAATTCATAGCAATTTGGGAAGCAAACCCAGCGAGTTTTGACTCATCAACGAGCGACAACACAGCCTTCGGTTCAGTCACCCTTCGTAGCGATCTCAAACTTCGCTTCCTCTCTGAGAGTGAGAGTTGGACTCCACAACATACACCATTAGTAGTAGGAAATACCTACACATATACAATTCAACTAATTTCCGAAGAAGGTTCAGGCACTGAGACATTCACTTGTCTAGATCATGGCGATAACAATGCATTGAGCACAACTACATTGAATTTCACAAGTTCTAATACTAGCACCGTAATTTGCTCATTTAAGGCAGAAAGTGCAGGCACTTTTGAATTATACCTTGTACCTGAAGGTTCCAGTGTTGCTACCTGGACCGCCACATGGTCAATTTCTGCGACTAGTGGCGAAGAAGTCGGGGATCAAGAGGAGAGAATGAACCAAGCAACAATTCTCTTTATCATTGCAGGCATTCTTCTGATAGGAGTTCTCATCGCTGCAATTATTCTAACACGTACTGTAGACGAAGATGTTGAGCGGGGAACTTACGAATATTGTCCATCATGCGACGGTGAAATAGAAGGTGATGAAGAAATATGCCCTCACTGCGACTTCGATTTGGAAGAGGGGCTATCTCAATTCCATGATTGTTCATCATGTGGTGCAAATGTTCCAGATGTGATTGAGCACTGTCCTTACTGTGGAGAAGTCCAAGACATTTCTTCTTTCTACGAAAAGAGAGAGCGAAAGGTCCGAGTAATTGAAGAGATTGAAGATGTTGAAGAGGACCTTGAAGAAATTGTTGTTGGAACTGATGATTATAGCGATAAAATACAAGAAATGGGTTACGATGAAGAACAATTAGAATCTCATTGGGACGAGCGCCTAACTGATGCAGAGCGTGAGATCGATGAAGCCATTGCAGAGCGAGAAAAACTCTCTGAAATACCTGACGAAGAGGGCGGGGAAGAAGTGGTGATGACCCAGATGAGGCAATCACACGAAGAGGAACGAGTAGATTTGGATTCAATTATCGGCGAAAAGGAATCCCGCCGACACTTGAAAGATGGTGATGTTGAACTCAGTGCTTCAGATGCTAATATTCGTAAAGATATTTTCAAGATTACAGGCGAAGATGGCATTCTTCCAGGTCAAGATGTTGAGGTAGAATTTATTCCAGATAATACTGTTGTTGGTAATGAATTGAAAGACACTGCAGAAGTCACAGATTTCACAGTTGAAGACGACGATTCATTGCCTATACAGACATCTTCTAAGGAAATTACCGATGAAACTAGTTCAATAGATGATGAATTAGATGAAACGGAATCCACTGATGCCGAGGATACAGGTTCTAAGAAAAGAAGAGCAGTTCGTCGTCGTGGCAATGATGACGAATAACAAACCTAGGCTACGCTGGGTTCAAACGGCGCGCCTCTGTCAGGTAATTGCCTGAATGATGACGAGTGGGACCGCCGAGTAAGTTTGACGACCCCTATGAGTGCTGACAGGCAAACAAACCAATTTATCAGCCCATTTTTCCGTCGCCTTGAAATGAAATGGGCTATTGTAACGACTCGATGCGAACTAGACTAGCCCTTGTGTTAGCCCTATTGTGTTTCTCAACTACAATGCTATCTGGCTGCATAGGGCTAGTTGCTAGCCGTGAATTAATGGAATGGAATAGGGGTCAGCCGGAAATTGAAGCACAGCCAATACAATACAAATTTGAACACACATTCGACTCAACAGAAATAGAAGCGATTATTATTAATCCAGAGCCACAAAGTATCAAAATTGATTCAGAAGTTAGCGAAATGAAAATCCTTTTCCGAGTAGAAATACCTTACAGTACGTTTGCTGGAGTTGATATAAGTAATTTCACAAGTGAAGTTAGATATGTCCATGCAAGGCTATGGGAGCCGGGGGCTAACAAGAACACAGACTCACCATATTGGGAAGACAATGCAACAAAAACCTACTACCCACAGCCAAAGAAATTCTATCCTCCATTTGAGGAAGGGGTCTGGGAATTGGAAGTCGAGGCACAGGGTTATGGTTGGACATCGCCAGTTGATCAATTGTCATTCCACGATAATTTTGAAGTTTCATTAACTCTAACAAGACCTTGCATAATATACCCCGAATCTGCAGACACAGGAGAATGTATTCCAGTTTAATTTAGAGGAGTGGGGCACTGCTTTTTTCTTGAGCAAGATTGGCATTTACCAATCCGTGAATGATTTCTTTCTGCCCCACCTTCTACCATAAGTCTCTGAACTTCTGACAAGTTCTCCATTAGTTCTATTTTGCTCCCCTCATCCCATGGAATTTTGTGTAGATTATCTTCTCCATATCTCAATATACCATATGTTGTTTTGTTGTTTGTAATCTCCGAAACAAGATGAAGGTATGCAAATAATTGCATTTTATGACTGTAATGAGGGTTATCTGGTATTTTACCAGTTTTTTGCTCAACGGGGACCACCTCGTTTTCGATAATGATAATTTGGTCAGGCCGCCCACGTAATCCAGTATTTGAATCATGCAATAAATCCGTTGTCTTTTCGTCGTCATTGTACGCAATAGTGCTACCAACTGAGATTCCCAAAGATTCCCCGCGCTTCTCAACTTCCGATGAAGCAGCAAGAACTCGCTGTAATTGACCTGCAGCAAAAAGAGTCCAAAAAATAGTGACTATTATCAGGATTGAACTAGTTAATTTTGGAGATATGATTGCATAATATAGAGTAAAACCATGCAGAGCAATTGTAAGACTGCCAATGATTACAGCGACTTCTATTTTTCCACCTTCTCCCCAACCGTAAGCACCTATTTGTTTAGATTCAAAATCAAAAAGGCCAACATCTTCTATTTCAAATTCAGCGGGTGTTGGTGGCTGTGCATAACCAAAGGGAAAACCGAGCAACTTTCTCCACGGTAGTAGTAATAGAATCATAGCTAATAATACCCATACTAGAGCAAGTAGAACAAGATAACGAGCAATTGTAATCAGGTCCTCTTCACTGAAGAAGATTTCATCAGGAGTAATCAAAGAATTTCTAACAAAAAATAAGACGATGGTGTCAATTGTTAAAGTAACAACTACTGCAAACCACCAGCTCCAAACGACCATTTCTTTACGAGCCTTAATGTCCTGTTGCTTGTATTTACGCATTGCACTTCCAATTTCTTTATGTTTCATTTTACCAAGTTCAATTGCCTCACCTGAACCACGAACTCCTGAACGTGCTAGATGCCATGAAAGTGGGCAGTATGCATGTCGTTCAAGATCACTAGCAGAAACTGGTAATGGAATTCCATCAGAATCTCGCCACAATCCATCTTCGTCTTTCGTTGCCTTCAACAGTTCTCTTTCAACTATTAGGCCATCACCATCCGCGATGTCTGGCGACCCATCATCGGTAGTAGAATCCACCATGTCAATTTACAATATGGGGTGCTAGTCAAGAGGATTGTGCAATAGTGGGCACAAAATTTTGGACTATAAAAATAAAATTAGAACGAGGATTCCCAATCCTCAATTTTCTGGTGATGATTCCAAGTAGGATTATCTGTATCTCCTCTAGATTTTAGAACCTCGCGAGATAGAAGCCAGTAAACTAGGGCTAAACTTCTTCGACCCTTGTTATTGGCAGGGATACAGAAATCAACATTCCGAAGGTGGTTATTTGTATCACAAATTCCAACAACTGGTAAGCCGCTTTTTACAGCTTCAGAAAGTGCCTGCGAATCAGCCTGTGGATCAGTAACGAAAATCATTCGTGGCTCAATGAATGTTCGCAGTTGCGGGTTGGTTAGTGTCCCAGGAATAAATCGACCAACAATGTGTCGGGCTCCAATAGCCTGTGCAAACATACGTGCAGGGCGTTGTCCATATTGTCGAGCACTAACAACAAGGATATCTCGTCCATCGTATTGGTTGATGAAATTAGCAGCCAAAGCCAGTCTTTCATCAGTTTTTGTAACATCAATTAGGTGAATTGTTGCACCCTCTGTTGTAGTTTTGCTGATGAAGGGTTGCATATCCTTACTCTTGTTCTGAGTTCCTATGTGAACAGCGTTTGCTTCGTACTCTTCGTACGCTAGCAATGGCCCGCTCTGTTCACTCATTCGGCTCGGCGACCGGACAACCATTCATAACCGCTTCTATCATCATTTTTTGATAAATCAGTCGGTAACTTCTGTATCAGAAGCCATCCTCGGACTTAATGATGGCATTAGAGGTTGAACAGGTGCCGCTATTTCTGGCTCCAATGGCTGGTGTAACGGATCTTGCATTCCGTCTGCTAGCTAGGGAATGTGGAGCGGATTATACCATCTCTGAATTCACCGCCGCTGCAGCTTTAACTAGGCAAGATGCAAAAAGTTGGCATAAATTAGAGAGCGACCCCAGAGAGAAGCCATTCATCCCTCAAATATTTGGTAGTAGTATTGATGACATGGCACAGAGTTGTGAATTATTACAAGATGTAGCCGATGTAATAGATTTGAATTTTGGTTGTCCTGCGCCAAAGGTAACGCGTCATTGCGCAGGTGCAGCCTTGATGGGTAAGCCAGATGATTTGGTAAAAATGGTAGAGAGTTGTATAGAAGTTTCAACAGTCCCAATTACTGTAAAAATGAGGCTTGGTACAGGAACTGGTAGAATAAATGCACTAGAAATTGCCAAGCAGGTTGAAGATGTGGGTGCTGAGAGAATTTGCGTTCATGGAAGGACCCTTCGACAGAGGTATTCTGGTGAGGCGGATTGGGGTGCGATTTCAGAAATTGTTGCTGCTGTAGATATTCCTGTTATTGCAAATGGCGACATCACTAACTCTCATTCCGCTGCTAAGTGTTTGCAAGTTACCGGTGCTGCGGGTCTAATGATTGGCAGAGCTGCTATTGGACGCCCGACAATTTTTCATCAAATAAAAGAGCAATTGAATTGGGGAAACTCATCTCCACCTTGGGGCGCACCATTATCCGTTGATAATCAGGCAGAGGCAAGATTGTGGGCTTGGCGACGTTATATTTGTCTTGACGACGAACTCAACGAATTGACTAACTCAGAAGAAGAGATTGCGCCAGAACTTCTGAGTAAAAACCGGTTGCGGCATGCCTTTTCCTTCACCAAAGAATTACCTGGTAGCAAGGCATTTCGCACAGAATTACATAATAATAGAGAGGCAAAGCAGTTAGCAAATTCAGTTGATAATTTTCTTGAAGATTTGATTTTGAAAAACGAAAAATAAATCAAAATTATCCGTTTTGAATTTCATCTAGAGTAGAAGCGACTCTTTTCAGTCGTCCAAAAATCCCCTCGACTCTGACTTTTACTTGTCTAGCCACATCATCTCCAGATTCACCAGATAGACGATATCCATATGGCAACCGACCCCCGAGAAGATTGAGAGCCAATCGCAATTCATCTTCGTTGGTTTTCGAGAAAAGTTCTGCACAACGTTCTGAATCAAACGAGCCATCTTGAAGCGATTTAATGATCTTACGACTTACCTTTTCATCAATTCGACCCAACCCTCCTTTTCCAAGTAACCACTTTTCTCCTCTACGCGAATATTGTGTTGATATTGCATCCCATAAAATAACCGTCAGCCTATCATGGCGAAGCACGCGTTCAACTAGCCCAGCAGCTCGAAATCTATCAAAAGTCCGAGTTAGGCGAGGTCTCGTAGCCCCCCATTTCGCAACTGCTTCATCTAGAGAAATAGCGTGGTTAGCCACGAGAAGTTCCTCAAATATTTGGCGAGTCAAATCATCTCCTGATTGCTGACCCGGTCTTTCTCCCCTAAGGCCAAAATCATTGAGAAAAGCATCAATTTCATCCTCATTATTATTCAAAGGACTTGGTTCAGAAATTACAATTTTAAACGGTATTTCATCAATTTGGTCACCACCTTCTCTCCCTACTGTTCCAGTTTGCCATTGTTCTAATGGAGCTAGTCTGAGAGAAAGAATGCCTTCGGCTTCTTTGTGAAGAATTTCAATTGCTGATGACAGAGATCCACATCTGAGATGATGCATCATCCAACCATTTTCGCCACTTTTTGAGGAGATCAATCTGATTGCTTGTAATCCTTTGAGGTGATGATGCAGGGCAGTCATACTTATCCCCAATTGGTTTGCAAGAGTTTTTGCATCCATCCCTTTCATTGGCTCTTTAAGCAGATGGTCTCGCATCAAGCGATGTAATGGCCGTTTTGACGCATTCGAGGTGTCAGCATCATTCCTCCTCCTAACTAATCCTAGGGTGTCTAGTAACCACCCAAGTAGCATTTCAACATCCTTTTTCCCGGTGGGAGCAGGTTGTTCATCAAGCCTCAGCCTCAACATCTAACTATCGGCGATGAAGGAGGGTTCTAAGTGCTGTTGATGCTATTTATTGTATTGATACTACTTATTGCAAAAATGGTGGCATGTTATGCAGCAATTTTTCGCTCATCAATCCAGTCGTAGTCAAGCGTCCCTGTACGTAAGCCAATCAAGTGGTCGGCTAAATCTAGATTATGAGTAGATAAAATTCCGCGCCTTCTAAGAACGAGTACTGCGCTGTTAACCGATGCCCGACTTCGATTGATATCTCGAGCCATTGATGCTTGTGATTGTGGTAGTGGCTCCTGAACTAGTCTTGTTACGACTTCTCTTTGAACTTGAGATAATCCCACAGGCATCATTTGAGCAGCCTTTTCGTCTTCAATATGCATATGTCGTATTATTTCCAATTGACTTGGGGCCCCGGCATAGTAGCAAGTGCGTCCATTTACTGGCATTGTAGTAACTGTTCTCTGATTTTGCAAAACATCTAGGTGATGCCGTAGCGTACCATTTGCAACCCCCAAATTCTTCTGAAGGCGACGATAGCATATACCAGGGTTGCTATCCAATGTGTCGAGTATCTGAACTCTAAGTGGATGTTCCCAATCTCGCTGACGATGAGAACTTATTGTGCCAGAAATTGACCAGTTCCAAGGCAACACCCCCGCTGCAAGTGCGCCAAAACCAGTAATCCCAGCAACAGCAGCACCAATTAGCGAATAGCGAGAACTGAACTGACTCAGAAGTGCCATTAGGTAATCTTCTGTTATCGGTCCCTATTGTATGTGTTGGTTATATGATTACTATATTTAACTCATTTTAGCCTTTAGTTACACTACCATTTTCTAATTTCATGTAAGCCACAAGAGTACTTAGAAGTCGCCCAGAACGAGCACCATGTTCTGTAAGGTTGTAAGTCACCTTGACAGGCGGACCATCAACAACTATACGATCAATAAATCCTGATTCCCGCAGGGATGTTAGCTTGTCAGAAAGAGTTCTACTTGAGATACCAACCAAGAGTCGCCTAAGTTCGTTGAAACGCCTTTCTCCAGCAATGTAAAGTGTAGCAAGAATCTCAATTGTCCAACGAGAAGCAAACACATCTAGAGCCTCAACAGCGGCCTCAACTTCCCAAGAAATATCATGAATTTTGTCACCAGTGGAAAAAAGAACTTCGTTTGAATTATTTCTAAATAATTCACGCACTTTACTCCCTATTTCTTCAGTAGTATTGATAGCATTTTGAATTTCTTTGAATTCATCAGAATTTAGAATCATTGGGGGTTCAGGCATTCACATTCCTCGGTGTAATTAAACTCATGTGGTGTAGCCATTGCACTTAGATTTACTCCTAATCACTCCCAAATTGATATAGTAAGGGGTACAACCAATTACTACCTTAGGAGGTAATAATTATGGATGCATGGCTAGAAGAATGGTTGGACTATCAGAGTAAGAAATTGAGTGATTATGAAGCGGAGAAGATCCGTTTGAAGAATGTCGCTCATAATCTTATGAACAGACGATATTGGAAAGGGAGGAATTGATATGTATTCATTAGAAATGATTCGAAATCGAATACTCGAATTAATTGCTGAAACTAGACCACCACGTTGGTAGTTTGAATTGATCTGGAGTTGAAATTACGCACCAGCAGCGACGCCACCAGCAGCTAGGATTACGAAGAATATGAGATAAAACAAAACTCCTGCTAACGTAAGGCCAACTACAACCCACCCAATTACCATGGCTGCTTTGGCAGACCCAGCATCTGGGTGATTTGGATATTGATTAGTGATTGCCAAAGCAGCATTTGCCATTAACAAACCAGGGAGTCCTGTACAAATCCCACACATTACTAGTCCAAGAATTGAAAGAATCAAGGCCGCTGTTGCTTGGGTAGGCGGATACCCCATACCCATAGGAACTGCAACCCCCACTGTTGGCTGTCCAACTAAGGTTGCCGTTTGTCCTATTATTTGTTGTTGAGGTGGTTGTCCAAATTGTGGTTGCTCGTTAGTTTGTATGGGCTGTCCCCACTGGTCTGTACCTGGTTGCATAAAATCCCCATAACCCTTTACTTCAAAGTGTTTTCATTCAATTATTCTTGTATTCGGGGCGTCTTCCTTCAATTAGCGCAGAGAGTCCCTCTAGTGCATCAGAAGTCCCAAAGATGACAGATAACCGTTCCAATTCAAGTGCTAACCCTGACTGAAGCCCATCAGAATTGACGGCATCATCCAGTAATTCGCTAGCCATGGATAGTGCTATTGGTGCAGTCCGGGAAAGAGAGCGCATTTGTCTGCTAACCTGCTTATCATCCACTTCAAATGCTTCTGGACAGGTACCTGAAAGAAGGGTTGCCATATTTTCATCTGAGAAGAATGAATTGCTGAATTTGACAATTGGATGATTATCATCGGATGGTTTCATTGGATATTTGTTGATAGGTTTTCCAATTTGAGTAATATTTTCAATGGTTGCATCAATCTCTCCAGGTTCAACAAGGTGAGTTAGCAAACCTAGGGCATAAGCGGACTTATGATCCATGAAATTACCAGCAAGAACTGCCCAACGAGCCGCTGCTAATCCACAAATTCGTGGTGTTCTCTGGGTGCCACCAAGGCCAGGATAAATTCCAATGCTTGTTTCTGGAAAGCGGAACTGAGTCTTACGAGTACCAACTCGATAATCACATGATAGTGCTAATTCAAGCCCACCCCCAAGAGCCAATCCTGTGGTAAGTGCAATAGTAGTCTTCGGTGAGTTTTCTAACTTGTTCAGAACTTTGTGACCAAATGCAGTGAATTCGTAAATATCTTCAAAGCGATCTTCGCGCAATTTGTCGACGAAGAATTTCACATCCGCTCCTGCAACAAATGCCTTACCTGCGCCTTCAAGAACAATTGTTGTAATGGATTCACTGTTATTCAAATTGTCCAACGCAGCCCCTAATTGACTTACAACATCTACATTTAGAGCATTCATTGCTTCAGGGCGATTGATTTGGATTGTTGCAATATCATTGTCTTGTGTAACGTCTACGTATGAGAATTCAAATGAACCCCCAATGCCCGCCTGTTCAGCAAGGAATTTAGGCAAGTTTAAACCAGCCAATTTTGCATATTTTTCAGCCATATCACATGCTGATGCTATTCCAATTCTATTTGCCAATTCAAAAGGCCCTCTTGCCCATCTCAATCCTACTTTTGCCCCTCTATCAACGTCTTCCATTGAACAAATTTCTTCGTCAACAATTTGGGCAGACACAGCAAATACTTGACCTAGAAGTCTGGTAGAGATTATTTCCGCATCCTCTTGATTGATGTCTGTATTATCATCAATTTCCCACATTTCTCCAGCATCCACTAGTTTACGAAGATTCTCACTACCATAGAATCTAGAACAGTTTAGTTGTTCAGATAAATAATCTGTTGAATGTAGAGCAATTGGAGGCCCTGTTAAATTCATTAAAGCGAAGGGACCCATTCCGATTTTAAACGCCTTACAAGCAACAGCATCGATTTGTGCTGTGGTTCCAATTCCTTCCTGAAGTAGAATACAAGCTTCATTCAACCATGGCACAAAGAATCGATTTACAACAAACCCAGGCCTGTCCTTACAAACAATCACGACTTTACCAAGTGTTTTGCAATATTGTACAGTTCGTTCAATGCTATCTTGACTAGTTGTTTCTGCAGGAATTACCTCAATCAATCTATTTTTTGCTGGATGGTAGAAGAAATGTAGCCCCACGAATTTATCTGGTCTTCCGGTCGCTAGAGCCAATTCATTTACAGATAGTGAAGAGGTATTTGATGCAAGAATCGTTTTTTCATTGCACACCTCATCTAGAGTCCTAAATACAGCAGTCTTGATATCAAAATCTTCGAAAACCGCTTCTATCACCAAGTCGGTATCCGGGGATACATTTTCAGTCCCGACAACACCTGTGATTCGTCCTTGAATTTCTTCAACTTGTTGTGGCGAGAAAATTCTTCTTTCTACTGCTTCTGCCAGAAAATTACCAATAGTCTGCTCTCCCCTTTCTACCCATTTTGCCTCACGATCGACCATTTGGACATCGAATTCTTCTTGAGCGGTTTTTTGAGCGATACCACTACCCATGTTTCCTGCGCCGATAATGGCTACACTCTGAACGGGTTCCATGATACGGCGGGTGGTGACCCTTTCATCAATTGAACGGCTTATTCTTCTTCAGAGAATCCAAAAATTTCCGCCAGTTTTTCTGCTTGATTAGAAGGTTTAAGACCCATTTTCTCTATATTTAGGCGTCCAGCAGCAGCCCATTTTTCTCTCGTTTTGATATCTCCTGCCTGTTCTAGCGCTTCATGCCAAAGATTCCAATTACCCCTCGGCAATAATCTTCCACTAATCCCATCTTCTACAGTAAATTGGAATCCTCCTTCATTCACCATCAAGGCAGGGGTGCCAGCTGCTTGGGCTTCAATAGGAGTTAGGCCAAATGGCTCTTTATGAGCTAAGCTGACTACTGCCCTTGCCCCTTTCACTAGAGAAACCAAATCCTTCTGAGTTAATTTAGGCATTATGTCCAACTGTACTCCTAGATTTTCAGCGTGTGATTGTAGTTGTAACAAATCATCCTTACTTCCACTACCAACCTGTGAAAGTGAAATCCCAGTTCCTGCCAACATTTCGATAGTTTCCCAAGTGCCTTTGACGTGTGATGCTTTACCTATTGTGACAACGTAGTCTCCAATTTCACCGCTTCCATCAAACCAAGAAGAAATATCAACAGTTGGGAGTAAAAGGTCTGAATCTATTCCATAAACAGTTGAAATTCTCTCTTGAATCCAAGCCGAATTTCCAGAAATGTAGCATTTTTTCCTTTTCTCTAGATTATTAACAAATTTTTGATCTCGCCTTTTTTGTTTTCCAAGTAAGAAATGTGTCATGGACAGGTTACGTTTTGCTGAACCATCTATGTTTCTATGTAGCACATTCTCATACAATCCACGATGTGGCTCAAGACAGTGATAGTGGATGGGAATATGTTGTGGAACTAAACCAGAGAATTCTAGAGAACCCACCCCGCTTGTAATATGAATTGCATCAACATTCGCAATTACTTCTCTTAAACCAGTAATTTGTTCACTTAAATCCAGCATTGAAACCCATATTTTCTCTGCTTGGCGGCTCGCTAATGCTCTGAATTCCGACCACACACCGATCGGTACATTCCACTCCTTTACAGGCGTCAGAAATGGAATATTTGCATCATCTAAACAGTCTCGAGCCTCTTTTGGTAGATTTAATGTTGCCAAAGTGACATCAAATCTCTCTTTCCATGAGGGTAAATTGTTGAGCAGGTCACGTTCTGCGCCCCCAAATTGCTCGAAGGTTCCCTTCACCACCAATAGTCGCGGGAGGGGTGCGGATGCTTCGCCCATGCTCCCTCGGGTGCTCGCCCGTTTAATATCGGCACGGGCTCGCGGGAGTGATGGCGAGGCGAGTTTTGCTTGCGAGAGGCGGGGCGTTACCTCGCCAAAGTGGCCTTGGGCGAGCCCATAATGAGTTGGTTGACCGGCTCAAAGAGATGAAGATTCCAGACTACGAGTTGGCAGATGTAATCGAGCATCCAATCGGGGGCAATCCACTCCTTCGTCTTTGGAGGAGAAGGAAAGGGCAGCCAAGGGCAGTTGCAAAGTCCGTCCAATCATCTAATTGTGATTTATTGCATATTACAGATCAGGAACAAGCACATCTTGTTCCACTAAAGTCGTCGGTTCCAGTAAGCGTCACGGTTCACGACCTTTTTCATCTGAAACCTAGAATCGTTTTGGATATTGAAGTGGGCGATCATAATCCTAACAAAACACGTAGCAAAGATATCTCGCTACTTCATGAAGGGTTAGGTAGGGCAGATATGCTAATTTGCATCTCAGAAGCAACAGCCGCAGAGTGCAGAGAATTATGGCCTAACAAAAATGTGGTAGTTGTTCCTCATGCAATTGATCCGGAACCTTTTCGTGTCGTTGGAGAGATAGGGATGAGAAATTTTGTTTTGCTGACAGTTGGTAGTGATGAACCCAGAAAGCGCCTAGATTTCATTGATACAGTGGTATCAAATTTGCCTGAAGAAATCCATAAAGATTTGAATTTGGTCAAAGTCGGTTCCCATTTACCAGTTTCAGATGAAGAATTGATTGCAGCATATCAGAGGGCAGAAGCACTTCTATTTCCATCAGCAGGTGAAGGATTTGGTCTTCCGGTACTTGAGGCCATGGCCGCTGGATGTCCAGTCCTTTGTTCAGACCTTCCAGCTCATAATGAGGTTGCAGATCCTTCGATGTTACTACCTGCAAATGATGTTGATTCCTGGGTAGAAGCAATTTCAGAATTGCACAAATCTTGGCTTTCAAGAGATAAGACTGAGCGCAAACCAGATTCAATTTCCCTTGCTCGTTCAGAACAATTCAACATAGATGCTTGGGGTCAAAAATTGGCCGCTGCTTGGGATTCAATGCTAGGTGATTAGTTGAATTGGAAGAAAATTATTGCTTATCCATCAGTAGCTGGAATCATAGGTTTTCTATACGGTTCATCTTCAATTTGGTGGGAGATGATTAAAGGAGAATCGTTGTACAGCGCCCTCTTTGATTTTGCTTATTCGAGTATTGATTTTGCATTTTCTGCGCGTTCAATGGTTGGATGGATTGCTTTCTTTGGGATTTTGTTAGTGGGCATGACGGCATGGACCGGTTTCCGTCTCAAAGAGAGAGAAGAGGTCTGTTGGTTCCATTGGTTCACGGCTTTCATAATCGGTTGGTCACTTGCAAGATCTGTGATATTCCTGTTATTGGACAAATGGTTCTTTCTTGGAGCAATAGTCACAATGCCATTTGTTTTAGGGACGTTTATGCTATCTGCAACTTTAGGTCAAATAACATCTCACAGAACAATTTCAACAGGTATTGAAGGTGCAAAGCAGACTCCATTTACATCTATTTCACTCGCCTCAGTATTGGTGATATCTTTGATGTTATCACTACCAAATCTTACTGCAATGGCAGGTATTCTTCCATCTCCGCCAGAAAGGCCAGAAATTGGTTATGGTAGTGGAGAAAATCCCTACGATGTTAAGGAATACATTTACGCAACAGATTATCCAGAAAGCATCACTCAGTGGTGGGATGATTGGTCTCAGAATTATGATTGGAATATACATGTATTTGTGCCAGTCGGTTTTGAAGGCGAATCAATTGGAGTTGCAATAATGTTACATGGTCACGATGGGGAAGCGATTGAGGTATATCGAGATACTATGGAATCATTAGCAGGGCAGGGCGTTATAGCGATTTTTCCACAATATGTTTCGGATGTCGATTTATCCTCTGTGTCGGATGATTTTGAATTAAAATATCTCTTAGGTGGTTCAAATCATCCTCAGCACGAGCCTCGATTCACTATGGCTATGCATGGTGTTGATGCAGCCCTTGATTTCATGGAAAATGACTCTGCACTTAATTCAGATATTAGTGGGGCTACAATAGATACCAGCCATCTCTGGATTAGCGGCCATAGCATGGGGGCTGGTTCATTGTTCTATGTTTTAGGAATTGGATTGGAACGGGGTTGGGGTTCAGAATCATTAGTCATAAATCTCGAAGCACCTTGGATTCATGCAACGCAACCGAATTTGGATGGAAATATGTCTCTTTTACCAGACCATGCTTTAATTCATGTAGTAGAGTATGAGGATGAAATTGTTGTAGCTAAGTGTATAGGTAGGTGGCAACATGCTAGATTACAAGCACGTGATGGTTTAAATTCACTTCCTTCAGACCAGATACTTTACCTTCTAGTGCCATCAGATTATAGGGGATTCCCTCGGCTAATTGCTTCACATTACCTTCCTGCAGCAGTAGTCAGGGAATCTCTATCCGATCAATCTTATTATCCTAGAATTGAGGCTCAGGCCGATTTCATAGCCTCTTCAGCAATTGGTGATAATGTTTCAGCGAATTCAGCAAAGATGTGGTTCATGGAGCCGGGAGAAATGACTGATTTAGGAAAATGGTCTAATGGAGAAGAAGTATACCCAATGCAAATTATCGATTCTCCATTTGAATTGCCTCAAGATGATCCTGATGCTTGCCCAACTTTACTAAGCTAAAGGTAACTTGTAATGTTGAGGTTTAGCAATCCCCAAGTCTTCTGGGAATTTTCTAGTAGCAATTGGGAGGGTCACAGGAATAATCTCCTTACCAATCAAAGCAACTCTGCTCTCTGATCGATCTGCTAAAACCTCGCGACCAACCAATGGTGCTAGTTTGTGGGAGAACTCCATAATATCATCATGTGAAGGCATATCATCGATGACGTGGTTATTCTGTGAATGCCCTACGTGGACATATCCCTTTGCTTCTATGAAATCAGGGTCAGCAATATTGTCTAGCCGCGCGTAGTCTTCATGGAATCCTAGAGAATGGTTTTTGATTAGTGTGTGCCGGCAAACAGTTCTTGTTTCTAGGGAAGGGAGCAATTCCAAAGTTTCCACTAATTTTTCCCAAGAAAACGAGTTAAATTTGGGTTTACATAACCGATTGAACAACTTCTTATTAGGGGCATCTACACTGATGTATAATTGGGTTGGCAATGGATCTAGTTCAGCGATTACCTTGGGTAGGCTACCATTAGTAACAAGAAATGTCGAGACACCATGTTGGTGACAAATTTCCATAAATTCACCAAGTCTAGAATATAGTGTAGGTTCTCCATTAAGAGAAATTGCAACGTGTTTAGGATTCTGTGATTCTTCCCACTTCTCAAACGGGACATCCTTGTGGCCTTTGAATCCTGTAAGTAGCCTGCGATGTGCGCGAACACTTTCGTAGAACAATTCTTCAGGATCATCATCAATCCTGTTTAATGTCTCGGAATGTGGCTCTCTCCAGCAGTAAGAGCAGGCTAAATTACAGGTATCCACATTTGGGGCCATTTGCATACAAGCAGCAGAGCCAATTCCATAGAAGGTGCCTTTGTAGCAAGACCTATCATTTTTCAAATTCTCTTTAGTCCAGTGACAAACCTTGACGCCACCATGTTCCCCAACTAAATGATAGGATTGTTTTGCAAGTTTGGCCGCGATTCGCGGTTCAATTTTTGTTATAGGTCCCTGCATTTGCTCGCCTCCGACAGCACATTCCCACAGCGGGGCAGTGTCAGGCAACTCTCGGAGCAGTTACTTAGTATTCAATTAAGCGGCTATTATTCAAACGATTTTAACACCCTTTGGCCAAAGAACAAGAATCAAAGTTTTTTCACGGGTTTTTGGGTTATGAACGGTTTCGGGATCCATCCAAACTAGAGTGCCTTGGGGATATGTACCCTCATCGTCATAAACTTCTCCACGAAGAACAAGATATGCTTCACCCCCTGGGTGCATATGAGGCATAAAAGCCTCAACC
>MDTE01119916.1_pt1 | contig 15916 bp, 11 predicted proteins | sample 811231 | NCBI WGS metagenome assembly MDTE01 (sample SAMN05326651, study PRJNA326480) | marine metagenome | isolation source: seawater | place: Indian Ocean: Red Sea | collected 2010
CCATTGACTGGTTCCGCCAAGTGTTTGGTCGTGAGAACTTCTTTCTGGAGCTTCAAAACCATGGGATCCCGGAACAGGCCCTGGTGAACCGGAACCTGATTCAGTGGGCTGATGAGTTTGGCTTGCGCCTGGTTGCCTCGAATGACGTTCATTATGTGAACAAGGAACATTCCCACGCGCATGATTCGCTCATTTGTATCGGCACCCAGTCCCTGCTCTCGGATTCCAAGCGGATGTCGTATGTCCCGGAGCAATTCTACCTCCGTTCAGCGGAGGAAATGAAGGCGCTCTTCAGCGAGATTCCCGAAGCGGTTACCAACACCCGCCTGGTCTCTGAGATGTGCCATCTCGAGATCGAATTCGGAGCCTTGCATTACCCGGTGTTCGAACCGCCAGCGGGATTTTCCAGGGAGGGCTATTTGGTGCGGCTTCTCGCAGAGGGATTGGAAAAACGATACGGAATTGATGCGAGCGCGGAGGAGGAGCAGATTGTCGTGAATACCGTCCCTGACCCAACCCGCCTGCCCACCTTCGCTTCGCGATCCGCTGAGAATGAGACATCGGCCGAGGGAAATGGAGTCACCTTAGCGATTGAGGAACCGGCGGTGGCAACGATTGAGGATCCGGTGGTGGCGATCGCGACCCGGGATGTGATTGATCGAATTCGTTTTGAGATGGACATCATCAAGAGGACGGGATTTGTGAGTTACTTCCTGATTGTCGGCGATTTCGTGCAGCATGGCCGAACCCAGGGAATCGCCTGTGTCGCCCGGGGCTCGGCTGCGGGATCCTTGGTGACCTTCCTGCTGGAGATTTCAAACGTGGATCCCCTACGGTACGGGCTTCTCTTCGAACGATTCCTAAACCCCGAGCGAGTGAATCCGCCGGATATCGATATCGATTTCGCCGATGATCGGCGGGCGGATGTCATCGAGTATACCCGGGAGAAATACGGTGCCGAATGTGTGGCTCAGATCATTACCTTTGGAACCATGGGCGCGAAGTCAGTGATCCGGGATGTGGGTCGTGTCATGGGGTTGGGCTATGGCGATTGCGACCGTCTGGCCAAGATGGTACCCAATGAATTAAAGATGTCTTTGACGAAGGCCCTTGAGCAATCTCCCGATTTGAAGCAGGCCTACGACACGGAGGAAACCACCCGGGAATTGATCGATACCGCGTTTATTCTCGAAGACATGACTCGAAACTCGTCGGTCCACGCTGCCGGCGTGGTGATCGGGAGCGAGCCGCTCTACAATGTGCTGCCGCTCAAACAGGACGATAGTGGTGGCACGGTGACCCAGTACGCCATGGGGCCGGTTGGGGATCTGGGCTTGCTCAAGATGGACTTTCTTGGATTGAAGACCCTGACGGTGATTCGCAATACCTGCGAAATGGTCAAGCAGACAAAGGGCGAGACCATTGATGTGGATCGCTTACCGCTTGATGATGCCGAAACCTATCGGCTCCTCAACCGGGGAAACACCGTCGGTGTGTTTCAACTGGAATCGGGGGGGATGCGGGATTTATGCCGCCGCTTTCAGTTGAGTTCGGTTGAGCATATTACGGCATTGGTCTCCTTGTACCGTCCCGGGCCGATGGATCTGATCCCGGACTTTATTCGTCGTCGACATGGAGAGGTCGAGATCGTTTATGAACATCCCTTGCTCAAGCCGATTTCGGAGGAGACCTATGGGATCCTGATCTACCAGGAGCAGGTGATGCAGGCCACCCAGGTGCTTGCGGGTTACACGCTTGGTGCGGCAGATCTTCTCCGCCGAGCGATGGGAAAAAAGAAGGTGGAGGAAATGCAGAAGCAGCGAAAGACATTTGTCGAGGGCTGCAAGCGAGTGAACGATATCGATGCCGACACGGCCAATACCGTGTTTGATCTATTGGAGAAGTTTGCCGGCTACGGTTTCAACAAGTCTCACGCTGCAGCCTATGCCATTGTGGCCTACCAGACGGCTTACTTGAAGGCTCATCACCCTGTCGAATTCCTCAGCGCGATGATGACCAACGATATGAGCGATACGGCAAAACTCTCGATCCTCATTGACGAGGCCAAGTCCTTGGGTGTGGAAGTTCTTCCGCCAGACTTGAATGAAAGTCAGGTGGTCTTTGCCCCGGCTCAGGAGGGGAGCGTCATTCGTTTTGGAATGGCGGCGATCAAGGGCGTGGGGGAAGTGGCCGTTGGGGAGGTCCTGGAAGCACGCTCAAAAGGGGGGCGGTTCCAATCATTGCTGGGCCTCTGTGAGCGGGTTGACGGGAGGACGGTGAACCGAAAAGTGCTGGAAGGCCTCATTCGTTCCGGATCGTGTGACTCGTTGGGCCTGACCCGTGCGACGCTCTTGAGTCAGGTCGACCAATCGCTTTCCCGGGCGGCGAGTTTGGCCTCGGATCGAGCGAGGGGGCAGGCGTCGATGTTTGAGATGATGGATGAGGCATCGGATCCCCTGAAGGAACGGGTGGTGGAATTGCCGGAGTGGCCGATCGAGAAGCGTCTGTCCGATGAAAAGGAGCTCCTGGGGTTCTACATCAGCGGCCATCCCCTCAATCCCTATCAGTCGATTCTCGATCGTTACAGCCTTCAGAGCTCCGTGACCATGACCGAGTTGGAAGACCGCAGCATGACACGGGTGGGCGGCATGGTCTCTGCCGTTCAATCGGGGTTCTCAAAAAAAAGTGGCAAACCCTATGCGATGTTGACGATTGAAGACATGGAGGGAACCTTCCAGGTGCTATGCATGAACGAGAATTTTGATCGGAACAAGCATCTCTTCGAACCGAATTTGCCGATTCTCGTCATTGGCGAAGTCAACAATGCAGAGGACAAGGCCAAGGTGTTTCCTCAGGAAATCATTCATTTGGAAGAGGCGCCCCGGCGTTTCACTGAACAAGTTCATATACGCGTCCAACACCAGGCGCTGGGCGGGGAGGCTTTGATGAACCTTAGGGACTTGGTGAGCCGCTTTCCAGGCAAGTGTCCTCTTTTCCTCTGCATTCTCCGCAAAGGTGCCGAACCCGTGTTCATCGAGGCGCACGAAAAATACGGGGTGGACCCGTCGCTGGAGCTGGAAGAGGCGGTGAATGAGTTGTTGGGTGAGGAGGGCTATCATGTGAGCGTGGTCCAGGCGCTCCCCGAAAGAGAGCGGCGTCGATGGGAGAAACGCACTGAACCGGTGGTTGCCTAGACGGCCCTGGTTGGATGCGGGGGATGGGTGAGGATGGCCGGGGCGGAGCGATGAGGTGGTGCGGGGGCATCAGGTAACAAAACTTTCGCCGACTTTACCCAAAATAGCACTTGCACCCCGTGTGGAGCATCCCTATATTTCGCGGTCTTTCGACGTAAGTCTAAAGCTATGCGACGTGCCAGAAACCAGAAAACGAGGAAATCGGTAGCCAAGCGATTCAAGATCACGGCTTCCGGCAAGGTGGTTCGGAATCGCCAGGGCAAGCGACATTTGCTGAGTTGCAAGAGTCCGAAGCAACGCCGCCGGCTGGGTACGTCCACGATTCTCGATCGGTCGGACGAGGATCGCATCATTTTGAATATGCCCTTCAGCCAGCGTGGCTAAAGGCATCGCCTCCAAGGTAAGAGAAGATCATGAGAGTCACTAACGCACCCGCGTCTCGAAAACGCCGACGTCGCACGCTTCAGGCGGCCAAGGGGTTTCGTTTCCGTCGTTCCAAGTTGTACCGTTACGCGGCGGATGCCCTTGATCACGGGCGGCAATATGCTTACCGGGATCGAAAGAACAAGAAGCGGACGTTTCGGGCACTGTGGCAGATCCGGATTAACGCGGCGACCCGAGGGGCGGGGATGACCTACAGCCGGTTCATCGAGGGTCTCAAGGCGGCTGAGGTGGATGTCAATCGGAAACTTTTGGCTCATCTTGCTGCGACTGATGAAGCGGCGTTTGGTGAACTGGTCAATGTCTCAAGGGAAGCGTTGAAGACGAAGGCTGCGGGATCGGCTTAGTTCAAAACAAGATTTGATTTCCGATATCACCGGGCGGCCACATGGTTGGACGTCCGGTTTGTTTATGTAGGAGTGGCTCGGAGCACATGATCGTGTCACCGAGGGAGAGAGAAGGGGTGAGAGCGTAGATTTCTGTGAGGAGAGAAGGAGTCCATGTCTGAATCGGTTAATGATCTCGAAGCCTTGCACGAGGCCGCATCCAGCGCCATTGCCGCGGCCGGTGACTTGACACAACTACAAGCAATCCGAGTTCAATTCCTCGGCTCCAAAGGCCGGATCACCGGATTGCTGAAGCAATTGGGGAAGCTCCCCAAGGAGGATCGGCCGGCGGCGGGACAACGAATCAACGGGGTCAAGCAAGTGGTCGAAGGCCAGTTGAATGATCGCAAAGAGGTGCTGGAGATGGCCGCGGCGAAACCCAAGCATCCGGCCGATTTTTCGCTCCCCGGTCGTCGGCTGTCTCGGGGGCGACGGCACCCGCTGACCCAGGTTACCGAGGATATCGTCCGTAGCTTTCGCAAGATCGGATTTGCCGTGGCGGCCGGACCCGAAATCGAGGACGAATATCATTGTTTTGATGCGTTGAATACCCCGGCCGATCATCCGGCTCGTGACACTCAGGACACGTTTTATGTGCGGACCGAGAAGCGACCGCTGTTGCGGACGCATACCTCGTCGGTGCAGATCCGAGTGATGAAGAACCAGCCCCCCCCCATTCGGATCGTGGTTCCGGGGCGGGTGTATCGGCGAGACAATGCCGACGCGACGCACAACCCAACCTTTCATCAGATCGAGGGGTTGTATGTCGACCGGAACGTGACCGTTGGCGATCTGAAGGGCACGGTTGAGTTTGTGTTTCGAGAGTTGCTGGGCAAGGAGGTGAAGCTCCGATTTCGGCCTCATTACTTTTCCTATACCGAACCGAGCTTGGAGATCGATTTTTCGAGCCCTCTGACTCGAAAAATGGGCAAGGAGTGGCTGGAGATCGCGGGGTGTGGGATGGTCCACCCGAAGGTTTTTGAGAATGTGGGATACGATCCTGAGTGCTGGAGCGGATGGGCGTTCGGATTCGGGATCGAGCGGATCGCCATGATCCGTTATGGAATCAACGATATTCGGTTGTTTTACGAGAACGATTTGCGGTTTTTAAATCAATTCTAAGTTTCCGCATATGAAGATCACTTACCAATGGCTGAAGCAGTACGTCGATTATGACGAGTCGCCCGAGAGGTTGGCGGACGATCTAACGATGTTGGGTCTCGAGGTCGAGCGCATGGAGCGACTGGGTGGTGGCTATGAGGGGGTGGTGGTGGCCCAGGTGGTGACTCGGGACCCTCATCCGAATGCGGATCGCCTGTCGGTTTGCCGGGTGAACGATGGCACCGGAGAGCGCCAGATCGTCTGCGGCGCGACGAATTTTCAGGCCGGGGACAAGGTGCCCTTGATTCTTCCTGGAGCGACCCTGCCGACGTCGGATCCTGAAAAACCGTTTGTCATCAAGGTGGGGAAGATTCGTGGGGTGGAATCGCACGGGATGATGTGTTCGGGAAAGGAGCTCGGTGCCTCCGAAGATGCCGCGGGGTTGATGTTGCTTGATGCCGAAGCCGAGGTGGGTCAGGCCTTCGCCTCCTACCTGGGCCAGGATGAGGTCGATTATGTTTATGATCTTGAGGTGACGCCCAACCGACCGGATTGGAACAGCGTCATTGGAATCGCTCGGGAGGTGAGTGCTTTGACGGAGAAACCTCTGAAAATCCCCGAGACCGCCCTTCCGGAGGCGAGTGGAGGGGCGGTTCACGACGCGGTGGGAGTTCGGATCGAAGATCCTGATCTCTGTGCCCGCTACAGCGCCCGCGTGATTCGGAACGTGAAGGTTGCTCCCAGTCCTTCGTGGCTGAGGACGGCTCTCGAGAAAACCGGCATTCGAAGCATCAACAACGTCGTGGATGTCACCAACTTTGTGATGATGGAGGTCGGGCAGCCCTTGCATGCGTTTGATTTCCACCTCTTGGCGGCGGAGGAGGGGGATGTGCCGACGGTTGTTGTTCGTCGTTCGCACCCGGAGGAGCGCTTTGTGACCTTGGATGACCAAGACCATCAGTTGCCTGCCGATACCATCATGATTGCCGACGAGCAGAAGGCCATTGCGCTGGGCGGGGTCATGGGGGGACAGAACACCGAGATCGCTGATTCGACGCGTGATGTGCTCCTGGAAAGTGCCCATTTCAATCCCCGGAGCATCCGGTCCATTTCGAAAGCGCTCGAGCTGCGGACGGACGCCTCCTACCGCTTCGAGCGGTCTGCGGATCCCGGGATTGTCGATTGGGCGAGTCGTCGAGCCGCAAGTTTGATCGTCGAATTGGCGGGAGGCGAATTGCTCGAGGGGGTCGTCGATGTCTATCCTCAGCCTCAAGCAGAGCGTGAGGTCTCCCTCCGGTTTGAAAAAACCAATGAGCTTCTCGGAATCGAAATCCCGGGAGCGCTGCAGCAAAGGATGCTGGAGCGATTGGCGCTGGAGGTCAAAGAGCCTTCTGAGGCGGGAGCGAGGTTTTCGATTCCAAGCTGGCGGGTGGACCTGAAACGGGAGGCGGATCTGATTGAAGAGGTGGCCCGATTGTATGGAGTCGACAAGATCCCCTCGACGCCTCCACGCGGGGCGATTGGATCCCATGAAGCCGATGTCATGCATGACGAATTCGCCGAGGTGGGTCAACTCCTGGTGGGGATGGGTCTGTCTGAGATTCAAGGTCAAACCCTGATTTCGGATGGAGCGGCCGGGCTTCCCGATCACTCAAAGATCGTTCATTTGGAGCACCCTCTGAGTTCGGATATGAACATCCTTCGACCGAGCCTTTTGCCGGGCTTGGTGTCGGTGATGCAACACAACGCCAATCATGGGACGCACGATGTGGCAATCTTTGAAATCGGAGGGATCTTTCTCATGGAAAAAGAGCAACCGATGGAACGTCGACGGTTGGGACTTGCCTTGACGGGAGCTCGGAAGCCCGGATTCTGGGCCTCGGGGGAGGGATGTCCAAACTTCGATCTGTTCGATCTGAAAGGGTGCCTGGAAAACCTGTTGGAGGGATTGGGGTTGCGGGGAATCCAGTGGCGGACCCAGGATGAACCGGGTTCCGGGTTCCTTGAGGAGGGGCAATTGAGTCTTGGAAAGCAGTTGCTCGGTCGGCTTGGGCAGTTGCAGCCGGTCATTGCCGGGAAGCTCGACCTCAAGCATCCAGTTTTCCTGGCCGAGCTCGATCTGGATCTTGTCCTGCGCAGAAGGAATCCGTCCCGATCATTCAAAGCGCTTCCCCAGTATCCTTCGATCCGGCGAGACCTCGCCATGTTGGTCGATGAACAGGTGACCCATGAGCAGGTGATGCGTGTGGTCAAGAAAGCCAAGGCTGATTTCTTGAATCAGGTGGAGCTCTTTGACGTGTTCCGCGGTCAGGGCATTCCTGAGGGGAAAAAGAGTGTTGCCTATTCCTTTGAATACCGGGAGCCGACTCGGACGCTCAAGGACGAGGAAGTCACGGCGGTGCACGAGAGAATCGTGCAACGGCTGCAACAGGAAACCGCGGCGGAGATTCGCTAGCTCCTTGAAGCCCCAGTGGCAGCCTGGTGGCAAACGATGCGGACAAGCGAGTCTCCTGGTGGGGCGGGCTTGAGTCGAGAGAGGTCGCGATCAGGAGCCGATGGGTCTCCAGCCAGCGGGGATGAAACTCGTCCCCCTGCGGGGCGTTGAACCCTCGGCAGGAGTGCTGGGTTCGCAATGATTGGCACAGCCGGTAGGAGTAGCGGCGATCGGGTCCGTTCGGTATGCGCTGGGGTTCAGCTCAGCTGGAGCTCAACTGGTACTGGGCCCTCAGGGTGGGGATGCCTTGCTCATGGAAGGTTTTTTCAAAATCCGTCTCGATGGTCGTAAGGGAATCGGGCGCGTTGATGGGCCGGAATTGCTTAGCGCTCTCGAAGGTTTCCAGCATCTGCTCGAAATAGCCTTGGTTATCCGTGCGTAAGTAAACCATTCCCTTGGGCTTGAGGCTCGCCATCAGGATGGGAATCAGGCCCGGGGCGACGAGACGGTTCTTCCAGTGTTTTTTCTTCGGCCATGGATCGGGGAAGTAGATATGATAGGCATGAATGCTTTTGGGAGGTAGGAGGTATTGGACCGCGTATCCGGCTTCGACCCTCAGGACCCTCACGTTGCACAGTGCTCTTCGCTGTATCTTCCGATCGAGTTTCCGGATTCGGCCGAGAAGCCGTTCAATGCCAAGGAAGTTGGTATCGGGATTCTGTTCCGCATAGTCGACGAGGAAGGAACCGCTCCCGCAGCCAATCTCGATTTCAGTCGCTTGGGCGGGCGATGGAAAGATCTCGTTCAAGGGAAGGACCTCGAAATAGGAGCGAGGTTGGAAAAGGCTAACGGGTTCACGTTTTGACCGGTTGGCGGGCATGGGGCGATCGGGAATGGATTAATCAGCCGGAGCGGTAAAGAGGGCAAGCGATGCGGTGTATCCGTGAAGGTAATTCTGGTTTCCGACCGGACCGAGTTCGCCGTTGCAGAAGAAGCCGATCAGGCCGATGGAACCAAAGGCGTTGATGATTTCTTGGGCATCGTGATGGGGGGCACCAAAGAGGCGTTGGCCCCGCCCGTTACATGTGCAGAGGAGGCCGCCCAGGACTCGTTCGGTCTTGGTTTTGAGGCGTGCTTCCCTGAGAAGCGATTTGAGGTCTTCGTCGGCTGCGTTTGGGCTCCGGAGTTGGAACTGCACGGTTTGGCCGAGCCTCGGGAGCGCCCCTACCGAGAGGCGTCCGGAATCCGGGTCCGCTCCGAGAAGATTTCGAACCAGGAAATCGCCCCGATTGAAGTCCTCCGCATATTCGTTGGTGACCAATCCCAGAAACAGATTACCCTGAACCTCTTGAACCAGATTCTTGGGCAGCTCGTTCACTGTTTCGAGGAGAACTTGATAGGCGGGTCGGTTTCCGATCTCCTCCAGAACGTTGTCGCTACTCTTGGTGATGATCCAAGGTTCGCCGATCGGAGTGCATCCCTGAGAAATCACGTTTTGGATCCTGGTCTTGCCTTCGAGGCAGAGCCCCACTCCTCCTTGCGTGAACACCTGATCTTGCAGATAGAGTTCGGTTTGATGAACTCCGGGACGGCCGCTGGCCAGCCCTCCGAGGATGGGGATGCCGGGGAGGGCTTGATTCCATTGTTTCAACCAGGTGTCCAGATTCATGTGGAAGGGATCGGCAAAGACGATCCATCCATTGCTGGAGCCGGTGGAAAGTCGGTCGCGCCAGTAGGAGGATGAATCGGCATGTTCGATCTCGCGTTGATCGAACCGAATGGTTTTGAGAACGGTGTCCGGGAGATGGAACAAGCCGATGGTGAATCCGCTGGTGTTCTCAAGTTCCCGATCGTTGCTGACCAAGGATGGGCTGCTGCATCCGATCACTTGTTTTGGATTGATTTCGTCATGAATCAGCGAGAGGAGTAGGCCGGAGTGCTCGGCGAAATCCGGCGAAACGAAAACCATCGCGAGGTCAATGGTGGGATGGGAGAAGGCGGCGCGATGGTTCCACAGCCAGTCCCGGATGGACTGGATCTCAAACCCCTCAAGATACGCATCGACTCTACAATTTGACGTCGCCATTGACGGGGTATTGATACGCGACCCACTGGTGGCTTGTCAGGAACTATCTCTCAAACCATTCCAGGTCGGTGGTGGGGGTGGACGGGGATGCCCGTTTTCGTCCCTTCCGATTAAGGTTGTTCCGTCGTCGAGAGAAAAATGTCAACCAGTTCACCGGGGCGAAGCTGTAGTTCGGAAGGAACGGTGAGAAGGACGGGAAGCCCAAGGTCAACGTCAATTCCATTTTGAGTCAGCGCGGCATTCAAGCCGCCGGAGAGGGATTCCCATTGGGGGCTGATTCCCTTAATCTCAGTGTTGGCGATGCGGCGGTCGTTCCCTCGGGTTTGGACTCGCACGGTCTGACCGGTTTGCAGGGAATCGGCATCGGGTGATCTCAGGTAGGTGATGAGTTGAGTGGGTTCCTCAGCGGTGATGGAGAGGACACGGTCGCCGTCGAGAATGGTTTCCCCCGTGACGCGGTCAATTTGGGTGACCTTGCCGGAGATGGGCGCGACGAGCGCGTAGGGTCCAGAGAGGGATTCAATTTCCCTGAGTTGATCCTCTTGGGCGGTCATGGCGGTGCGCAATTCCTCATTCAAGGGATCGGCGTTGGTGAGGGCGTCGAGAGATTCAAGTCCGGCCAATGCTTCCCCAAGCTCCTGCACCAGGCTTGAGGCTTCTTCCACTTCAGCCACCAATGCGGCGACACTCTTTTGCGTTTGATCAAACTGGTCGGCCGAAAGGACCTGGGCCTTGAAGAGATTCCCATCTCGCGCAAGTTCGTTCTGGGCGCGTTGGAGGTTCACCTTCGAGGCCGCCAGCGCCACCCGTTGTTGAAGCCACTCGAGCCTAAGCCGATAGTAACTGACGGCATTGCGTTTTCGTTCGGCGACCGGCTCGATTCGGCCCCGGATCAGATCGATTTCCAAGCGCAACGAGCTGAGTCGGTTCCGAATCCCGATGGGTTCAACCACCGCGACCACGTCGCCTTGCGACACCGGTTGAAAGGGCTCGACGTGGAGGGATGAAATCTTTCCCGAGACCGGAGTGATCACGTTGGCCTTGTGAGCGATTGCCCGGCCGACAAGGCTTGGCTTCTTAATCTGCGCGAACCAGAGGCTGACCACCGCGATCGAGGTCGCGCCGAGCGTCAGGAGGGGCAGAACCCGATAGCGGAACTCTCGCCACTTGAGTCTTGGGGGAACGGGAATGGGCTGGCGGGATGACATCCTAGATCTCAGATTCAGATTCGGCGGATAACCCGGTGACGCGGGAAACCCCGTTGATTTCTCGAATTTCAGCAATCATTTGGTCCAGTGTATCGGGATCTCTCATCAGGAGACGATAGGACAGATCCGTCCCCTCCTGTCCCTCCAGACCCCGTTGGCTGGCGCGGTCTCTCCTGAGGGCGTAGAGATTCAAGAGATGATCCAGTTCTTCCACTTGGGTTAGGGGGCGTCCCCAATGGAGATTGAGAATGACGTCATAGCGATGTCGGGAGCCAAAAGCGGTGTAATAGAGATAAAGCATGATGCCGCCCGTCAGAAGGGTGCCCATGACCGCGGTGGCAAACTTCATGGTTCCGCATGCCATCCCGATCACGATGACGGAGAGGACGTAGGTCGTGTCCAGGGTATCCCGGAGGATGTTTCTGAATCGAACGATTGCGAAGACAGCCATCAACCCAAAGGCGGTGACCAAATTGTTGGAGAGAACCATCATGACCATGGAAACGATCACTGGCATCACGATCAGGGAATTGACAAAGGATCTCGAGTAGGAGAGTCCGCTGTGAGTTAGCATATAGACCCAGGCGATGCCATGGCCACAGAGGAACGAGAGGAGCAACCCGAGAAACATCAACGGCACGTTGGTCGGCATCGTGCCAAAATCGCCATTCTGAATCCAGTTCACGCTGATCTAGCTCGCTGCGGCCAACAAAATCTGCTCCCGGCGGGTCAAGTGGGACCGTTGGTTGAGGGGCGCATAAACCTGGCGATGCGCTACCGGATCGTTGAAGAAACCCGGATGGGTAAGGCGCCTCGTTCCGACGAGTGTGGCGCCATCGACGTACTTGGCGGCTCCACATTGAACGAGGTGAAAGACCCGAACTAGCTCTCGAAACCAATCGGGGTATCGGTTGGTGAATTTGAGCTCAAGAACAAGATAGTCCCCGAACACATCAACGGCGTCTTGCATTCGGGTGGTAAGCTGGGCGGTGGGTTCAGGCTCGCAACGGACACGGCGGTCAATCGTGATCCGCACCGAATTATCGTGAGCGCTCATCCAAGCTTCTCGCAGGTAGGCGATGTGGGCGATGGGAATCGCTTGGAGTGCGGAAACCCGGCGGCAGAAAGTCCGAAGGGCTTGGTGCTGTCTTGGATCCCTGGAAACCACATGATCATCAGACGGAAGCTGGCCTGCCAGAATCGAGTCGACCGCGTCGCGATCCACGCCACCCCGTTCTTTTGAAATTGTATTGTCCCCCCGCCGTTTGATTTCGAAATAAACCGGGGCATTCGGCCGATCCTCGTAGAATCGAAGGCGCAACTTGTAACGGTTCTTATCGCCGTTGATCGTCGACTGATAGAGTTTCAGATCAGGCGAGTCGAGATAGAGACTATGGACGGGATAGGAAAGATTGGGCTGGGTGGAACCGAACTCATCAAGCACGAGGTAGCCCTGTACAAACTCCCGGATGGCAAGCGCGGTTGCTTCGGAAATGATGTATTTAAACTCAAATCGTTGAGCTTGTAGTTTGTCAGGTCCCATGGTTGTCGGAATCAAACCCTCCGGCGTTCAAATTGCCCACTTTCCGAGGATTTGGAAAACTTTTAGTGTCGATTACCTTATGCTCGTGTGTCAAGTCCACAGAGAAATAGGGGATCGGGGTCCCGATTGCCCGGAAATCCTCTTCCTTTGGCCTGAATGGAATGGCGACCGATTGTCCCTGTCGCCATGGGGTTACGCCATTCTATTTCTGGTCGTTTGTTCTTGTTTCAAAAATGTTAGCAGGAGCAGTACCAGATTTGCCGCTGTCCCCAATGCCATCCACCGCCCCCCCCCGGCCTTGGGATCGGATTGGAATGGGGGCAACTCAACGCATTCCTTGCGCGAGGTCTTGTGTTGTGAATGCGATTGGTGCGAAATCAAGCGGTCCTGACCGGTCGGAAAGGCGTCCCAATGAAATCAATGTTTCGGCACACCAAAATCATCTTTACCGTTGGGCCTGCCACGGAATCAACCGAGCAGTTGAGATTGATCCTTGAGGCGGGGGGAAACGTGTGTCGGTTGAATATGGCGCACGCGAGTCATGAGTGGTGTCGGAATCTGGTGAAGAGACTTCGGTGTGTGTCCGGTGAGTTGAACCAGCCGGTGGCCTTGATGATGGATATCAAGGGTCCGGAAGTGAGGACGGGACCTCTGGATTCTCCGATTACTCTTGAGCCCGGGGCTGAAGTCATCGTTTGTCCTGAGGCACAGGCTCCGGGGTATCGTGCTCAATCCGACCGGATTGTGGTGTCGACGAATTACCCCGGCCTAGCCGGCGATATGATGCCTGGGATGACGCTTCTCATCGACAATGGTTTGATTCAAATGACCGTGGAGAAGCGCGAGGGGAGCGTCCTCCATTGCCGCGTCCTCAGCCGCGGTGTGCTGGGGAGTCGTCGCCATATCAATTTACCGGGGATCACCACGCGGTTGCCCTCCATGACCGAGAAAGACTGCATCGACACTCAGTTCGGGATTGAATTGGGGGTCGAATACTTTGCGATGTCCTTTGTCAGGCAGGCAGATGACGTCGACCTCATGCGACGTTTCTTGAGCGACCGTGGGAGCTCGTCTCGGATCATCGCAAAGATTGAGGATCAAAGTGCGATCGCCAATCTCGAAGAAATCATCAAAGCCTCGGACGGCCTCATGGTTGCGCGTGGGGATCTGGGAATCGAGATGCCCTTCGAGCGGCTTCCCATCATTCAACGCCGGGCCGTGAATCTCTGTTTGATGGTGGGGCGTCCCGTCATCATCGCGACTCATCTGCTGGAATCGATGGTGTCCTCTCCGATTCCGACCCGTGCCGAAATCACCGATGTCGCCAATGGGGTGAATGAAGGGGCGGACTGCCTGATGCTCTCGGGGGAGACGACGGTAGGCGCATACCCAGTAAAGAGTGTCGAGATCATGGCACGTACCATCGAGAGCATCGAGGGCAATATCGAGGTGGCCCACAATGAGCAGCTTCACCTGAAGAGCGCCAAGTCGAAAATCCTCAGATCCGCCGTCGTGTTGGCGGAGGATTTGGGAGGGGCGGGAATCGTTGTCTTTACCCGAAACGGATATCTGGCCCGGGTCCTCTCGTTGTTGCGTCCGATTCGAAGCCCGGTTTACGCGTTTACCGACGAAGAAACAGTCTACCATCAAATGGCCTTGCTGTGGGGTGTCGAGCCGATCTTTATGCCTTTGAAAACAGAGCCCGAATCCGTTCTTGATGAAGCCTTCTCCGTCCTGCTATTGCGGAAGAATGTTTCAGTGGGTGAGCAATTGGTGGTCATCATGAACGTACTCCTTGAAGGGGAAGTCTTGGATACGGTGCAGTTGCGGACTGTGAAGGGCTAGTGGGTCCGTTCGAAATCTGGAGAAGTGGCTCCGGTGGTCCCGGGTAAACCGGACCGGGGTCATGTTGCAATCAATCACCGAATCGATCCAGTGGATCCCTGTTCTCCGTGCCTGTTGTTGTGAAATGAACAGGTTGGTTTCTTTTGATCATAAGCGTTGGTATTTGATGGCGTGCCTTACGGCTTCGCCGGCTCATGGGTGGTCTAACTGACATAGCTTTCTTCTCCCTAATTCATTGACCATTAGGATTTTAGATTGCATCGGGTTTGGGTCATGAAGAAGAGCGGTTGTTTCCTCGATCGGATTTGCTGTTCTGGCCTCTCACCTGCTCATAGGAAAGCGAGGAGCTAAGAAAGGAATACCGAATCATTGTGCAACCGCTTGACAGTCGACAACTGAGAACATTTGTAGCTCTCGCGCGCACCGGAGGGTTTACCAACGCGGCGCGAGAAGTTTGTCTGTCTCAATCCGCCGTGAGCCATTCCGTGAAGGCTCTGGAACAGGAGGTTGGATGTCGCTTATTTGATCGTGTCGGCAAGAAAGTCTTGCTCACTCAGGCGGGTGAAACCCTGTTGGTCTATGCGAAGCGAATTCTGAACGAAATGAGTTCGGCCCGAGAATCTCTAGGCCAGTTGAACAAATGGGGTTACTCTCGGATTCGAATCGGGGCGAGCAGTACCACCTGCCAGTATATCCTTCCCTCTGTATTGCGTCGGTTTAAGGAGGAGTATGCCGATTGCCTGATCACCATTGAACCAGCGGATGCATCGGATTCCGTGGAATTGCTGGAGAGCAATCGAATTGATCTGGCCATCACATTGGAACCCGATCTGCTTGATAAGCTGGCATTTCAACCGCTCTTTACGGATGAGCTGAAGTTCATTGTGAGCCCCGATCATGAATGGGCCCGTTCGGGACATGTCATGCAAAGCCAGATTTCAAAGCAGAAATTTGTTCTCTACAACAAGGGGAGCCAAACCTTTCGAATGATTGAATCGTTTTTTCGTCGTGATGGAATCGCGCTGAACACGCTCATCGAGTTCGGGAGCATGGACGCGATCAAGGAACTCGTAAAGCTGGGTCTTGGGGTGAGTATCATGGCGCCTTGGGTCGTCCAGGAAGAGGTTGAGTCTGGGAGTTTGGTTGCGCTTCCCTTGGGGCGCCGGCAACTGAGTCGGCAGTGGGGACTGCTGAGTTGGCGGAAACGGCCCCTGAATATGAGCGAGGAGCGGTTTGTTGGACTTTGTCGTGAGGTGACCGCGAACGTGATTCGTTTGACGAATCATCGGGAGCATCTTGCAGTCGAGAAGGTCGGTTGAATATGCTTCATCACCCGCCTATTACGAGGACTTCGGTCAGAATGTCTCTTTGAGGAGGAGGGGAGCTAGGGCCGATCCGCCGCAAAAAGAAGCAACTCGATGAGTTGTCTGCCCTTTGCGGTCAGACGCCACTTCGCGCCGGTCTTGATGACGAGTTTGCGGCAGGGGTGTTTTTGATAAATCGCCTCGTCGACATGGATCAGTTCCCAGGGCTCCCCGGCGGGGGGATTCTCAATGGCGATAGGTTTGAGTTGGTAGGGAAGACCGCCATAGTTGAACGCAATCTCGTAGCCATCCACTTGTTCATGAGGAAGTTCAGGAGAGCGGAGGATGAGAGGACGGTATCGTTTGATCCAGGC